>Ga0209390_10000139_pt1 | contig 123807 bp, 65 predicted proteins | sample BON01_FD_187212 | JGI IMG/M metagenome (GOLD analysis project Ga0209390, IMG submission 187212) | Freshwater microbial communities from Lake Bonney liftoff mats and glacier meltwater in Antarctica - BON-01 (SPAdes) (version 2) | ecosystem: Environmental > Aquatic > Freshwater > Ice > Glacier...
GGGGGGGGGGGGGGGGGGGGGGGGGGGATTCCTCAGGGTCGTATTTGCAGGGATCAAAAACACTGGGCGGACTCGGACGCGCTCGCGCCGCGCTTTGGCCGGAGGAGAGAGCGCGCGCCCAAGCCGCAATACCCTTAAGCGGCGGCGCCAGCGGCGGCGGCGGCGGCGGCGCACACCGCCCGCTCGAGCGCGCCGAGGAAGGCGACGACGTCGGCGTGCGCGGGGGCCGCGCCCAGCAGGAGGACCGCCGCCTGCTCGGGCCGCAGCGCCTCCTCGTCGTCCGCGCGGGAGGGCGAGGGCAGCAGCAGCGGCGGCTGGGCGGCGGCGGCGCCGTCCCCGCCCCCGCTGCCGCCATCGACGCCGCCGCCGCCCCCGCCGCCGCCGAGGAAGATGTGTTCGTGTAGGGCGGCGATCACGGCGCCCTCTTGGCGCGCGCTCGCCTCGATGGCCTGGGCGGCGCGCAGGCCCTCGAGCGTCGACAGGGACGAGTGCACGAGGTAGCCGCACGACGCCATCGCACCCGCGGCGGGCAGCAGGCACGGGACGGCGGCGGCCGCGGGGCCCGCCGCCGCGCCGCCGCTGCCGCCGCCGCCGCCGCCGCCGCCGCCACCGCCGCCGGTGCCGCAGCACGCGAGCGCGGCCGCCGCCGCACGCGCGCCTGAGAGCTGGCGCTCGGCGAGCACGGCGTCCAGGTACGCGAGGGCCGCGGCGCGCACGCGCAGCAGCCAGCGCGCTTGCCGCTCGGAGAGCGAGGCGGCGCCGATCGCGCGCGCCCAGCACCCGCCCGTGGCGGCCGAGGCGCCGGCGGGGTCGCGCGCGATGGCCAGCGCGGCCGCGCGGCAGGACGGCGGCGGCGGCGACGAGCCCCCCTCGGTGTCGGCGCCCTCGTCCGCGGCCGGCGCGCAGCACGAGGCGCCGCCGTCGCCCTGCGCCGCGGCGAGGGACGCGAACGCGGCGAGCGCCTCCAGGGCCTCGAGCGTGCCCGCGCGCATGGCGGCGCTCACCGCGCCGACGGCGCCCCGCAGCGCGGCGCTCAAGGCGGCGTCGCCGCCCCCGCCCGCGGCCGAGGCGGAGGCGTGGGCGTGGGCGCGCTGGAGGGCGCCGAGCGACGTCGCGATGGCGCGGCAGTGCGCGGCGGCCGTCGTGGGGTCCGGCGGGGGCTGCTCCCACCGCCGCGCGTGGTGGACCGCGGTGTTGGCCGTCTCGCCGCCCGACAGCGCGGCGCTCGAGCGCTGGATGCGGGGGCCAGAGGCCTCCTGCGCTTCGGCCGCCTCCTGCGCTTCGGCCGCCTCCGAGGCCGCCTTGTCCGGGGCCGACGCGGGCGCGGGCGCGGGCTGCGGCTGTTGCTGGGGCTGCAGCTGCAGCTGCCGCTGCTGCTGCTGCCGCTGCTGCTGCTGCTGCCGCTGCTGCCCCTTCTGCTGCTGCAGCAGGAGGCCGTCCAGGCGGCAGAACGCGTCGAGCGCCGTGCCCAGCGGGTCTGCTGCCTCGCGCGAGAGCAGGCCGGCGGCGCCCGCGCTGTTGTCGCCGCTGTCCGGCAGGGACGCCAGCGCCGCCAGGATGGGGTCCTGCCCGTCGTCGTCCTCCTCCGGCGGCTCGGGCAGGTCGAGCGGCGGCAGCTGCGGCAGACGGTGCCCGGGGGCGCGAGCGCGGGAGAAGGCGAGCGGGGGCGGCGGCGGCGCGCCCCCCGCGGCGGCGGCGCCCCGCGCCGAGCGCGGCGACGGGGCGGCCTCGTCCATCGCCGCCGCCGCCTCGGCGACCGCCGCCCGCCGCTCCGCCGCCACGACCTGCGCCTCGCGGGCGCGCAAGGCCTCGGCCATGGCCTGCCCGCGCGCGGCGAGGTGGGCGTTGCGCAGCTCGAGCGCGTCGCAGCGGGCGCTGCGGGCCCAAAGCTGGCGCACGAGCTCGTCCGGCGTGACGCCGCCGCCGCCGCCGCCGCCCATGGTGGCGCCCGCGGCCGCTGGCCCCGAGCCCGCTGCCCCGGCGCCCGAGCCCGCTGCCCCCGCACCCGCGCCGTGGTTCAGGCGGGGGGGCGGGCTGCCGCCGCCGGGCGCGGGCGCGGGCCCCGCCGGCGGCGACGACATCGTGCGCAGGAGGAGGAGCGCCGGCGGCGGGCCGGGCGGCGGGCGCGCGGGCGTGCCCCTGCCGCTGCGGCCGCCGCCGCCACCGCCGGCGGCGGCGGCGCCGGCCTTGCTGACGCCTCCCACGGCGCGCGGAGGCGTCGAGGCGCCGGACGACGAGCGGCGGCGCTGCTGCTGCTGCTGCTGCTGAAGGAGCAGGAACGAGGGGGGCGGCGCCGCGCCCTCGCCGCGGCCGCACGGGGCGGCGGCGGCGGCGCGCGGCGGCGGCGCGTCCAGCTTGAGCGTGAGCGGGCCCGTCGGGCACCCGAGCGCCGTCGGCGGCATCATCCCCCCCATCGCCGCCGCCGCCGCCGTCGCCCCCGACGGCGCCCACGCCGCCCTGCCGCCGCAAGTGGGGCTGCCGCCGCCGCTGCCGCCGCCGCCGCTGCCGCTGCTGCCGCCGCGCTCGCGGTCGCGGGCGCGGTCGCGCAGGCGCACCGTGGCGCGCATGGCCGCGTCGAGGATCGCGGCGTTGTGGCGCATGAGCCGCTCCAGCTCGGCCGCCGTGTCCGAGTTGACGCGGAGGGCGGCGAGCAGCTCGAGGTTGGCCGAGCCCGGGGCGCCGCCGCCTGCTCGTGTGGCGGCGGCGGCGGCGGCCGGGCGCCTCTCGTCGCTGGCGCCGCCGCTCGTCGTCGTCGGGTGATGGGGGTGCGGCGCGAGCGCCGACGCCACCGCCGCCCCGCCGGCACCCGGCATCTGGAGGGCCTCGGGCTCCATCGGGGCCGGCGTCGTCGGAATGGGGGGGGCGGGCGAGTCTCCTCTCTCTCTGTGGGGTTGCGGCGATAAAAAAAAGTTGGGGGGCGTGGCGGTCGAGATTGTCGGCTCGCGCCCACGCGCGCGAGGGGGCTGGGCGTGGGACAGGGAGCGCGGGCGATAGATAGAGTCACGGGGCGTCAAAGGGAGCAAAGGGGAGCGGGTGGGGGGCGGGCGTACTACGATTGTTTTATGGGAGGAGATTGGGGTGGGGTGGGGGGGGGAGAGACCGCCGCCGAGCGCGTATAAAGGGCGGGAGCGCCGGCACGATTTCCGCAGACGGCTCTTTCACCACTCGTTCACACTAGTTTTGTCAAGGATGCCCGACGATCGGCGCCTCCCTCAGCCACCGCGCGTGGTACTCGGTGCCGCGCGCCACCACCCAGAACACGGGCACCCCCGCCACCACGTGCCCGGGCAGCCGCAGCGCCTCGCCGACCGTCAGCGCCTCGGCGCCCTCGAGCCGCGCAAACCGGGGCTTGGCGGCCGCCGCCTGCGCCGGCGCCCCGCGCCGCCGACTCGTGCGCGCGCCGCCGGCCTCGCGCCGCGCGAGCGCGCCAAAGCCCGCGGCGTCCTCTTCCCTCTCCTCCTCCTCCCCTGGTGATGCTGCTCCCCCGTCCTCGTCCTGCTCCTCGGGCCACCCCCAGTGCAGCGCGTGCGCCAGCGCCTCCTCCCGCTCCTCCAGGGGCGCCCCCTCCGCGACCAGCGGCCTGCCCGCGCCGGCCACGTAGTAGAGCTCCACGGCTGAGCGCGTGTAGCGCGTGTAGCGCGAGGCGGCGAGAGCGGCAGGGCTGCCGCTGCCGCCGCCCCTGCCGCCCGAGCCGGCGGCGGCGGCCGCCTCGCGCTCCCACTCGAGCGGCGGGGCGTCCGCGGCAAACATCTTTTGGTTTTTTTGGTGTAGGCAGTAAATTAGAGGAGCGATGGCATTCGCGTTGTCAGACGAGGGAGGGACGGGCGAGAGAGCGCGGGGAGGACCCAAGAGGCGCCAGGGGGGGCGGACACACGCAACGCGCTGTCGCTCGGCCCGACGCGACAAGAAGCAAAAAGCAGAAAAAACAAGACTCACCACGTCCAGGTGGTCCGCGATCAGGTCGTCCTCCCCGGCGTCCTCCACCACGTCCGGCGCGTGCGGCGCCTCCGGGTACATGAACACCACGGGCCACCGCAGCGCGCTCGTCTCGGGGCACAGGCGCGGGCGGGCGGATTTCGACCCCACCCGGTTTACGGCCGGCGCCGCCATCCGCACGCCGCGCCCGAGCAGCGCGCGGGCCAGCTCGCGCGCGGGCCGCAGCGCCCGCTCGCGCGCGGCCCTGTCCCGCGCGCGCTCGCGTGCTAGGACGACGCGCCGGTCGAGGAGGCGGCGGGCGAGGGCCTCAAAGTCGGCGCGCGCGGCGGCGTCGAGCGGCGGGAGCGGGGGCAGCAGCGCGAGGGGCGCGACGGCCGGCGGCGGCGGCGGCGGCGTTTTTGCCTGCTTGGTCTTTTTCTCCTCCGAGTCTGTCTTCGCAGCGGCGGCGGCGGCGGCGCCCCCGGCTCGTCCGCCCCCTCCTCCTGCTCCTGCTGCTGCTGCTGGTGCTGCTGGTGCTGCTGGTGCTGATGCTGCTGCTGCTGGTGCCACCGCCCCCCCATCGTCCTCCTCCCCCTGCTCCTCCTCCCCGTCCGCCGCCGCCCCCCGCGCCACCTCCAGCCCGCACCCCCTGAGCAGCGCCGCCGCCCGCGCCAGCTCGCCCAGCTCGAGCGCCGCCCTGCACGCCCGGTGCCTCGCCTTGGCGTCCGCCGGCCTCAGGGCCGCGGCCGCCTCGGCGTCCCGCAGCGCGTGCCGCCAGTTGCCCAGCAGCAGCTGCACGTGCGCGCGGTTGCTCAGCAGAGCGCCGTTGACATCCGCGTCGCCGCAGCGGAGCGCCGCGCCTTTTCCGTACAGGTCGACCGCCTCGCGCAGCACGTGCCTGTTTTTCGCGGCCAGGCCCAATTTCACCTTGTCGTTCCCCTGGACCTTGAAGTTCTCCGCGCGCTCGGCGGGCGTTGACTCCTCGGCCAGGGCCTGGAGCGCGAGGAAGTCCGGGTGGGCCTCGGCGTCGTCGGGCATGGCGTCCCAGAAGAGCGCGGGCAGGTAGGCGCTCTCCTCGATTGTTGTTGTGGAGGCAAGGGGGGGGGAGCGCTTTGTCGCCGCCGGACGAGGGGCGGCGGCGGCGGCCTTTGGCGCGCCCTCGCCGCGGCGGCCGCTGCCATCTTTCGGGTCGCCCATGGGCCTGGTTGATTCGATGGTTGTGTGCGGGACTCTCGAGGGGCTTGCCGCCGACGAGGGTGATCGATCGGGCGCCGTCCTTTGGAGGCTGCGGGCGAGAGAGAGGGGGGGGGGCACCTAGAGCAGGTTCAGTGTCGGCTGCTCGTCCAATGTGGGTTTGAGAGCGTGAGACTGACAAGTGAGCGATAGTATTTTTAGGATTGCTCGCGCGCGAGACCGCAACAGCATTTGAGCAAGCGCCGCTTTTTGGCGCATCGTCTTGTCTCCGGATGCCGATTCACGGCGATGACAACGGCGACAGGGACGACACCGCCCAGTGCGGCTTCGTGTCGTTTCGCTTTCTTGCAACAACGCCGCAGCGAAGCTCAACGAAAGAGCAACATCACCGTGCAGATCCCGACCCAATTCGACCTCGATCGACGACGACAACGCTCCCCCTTCTCCTCTCAGGAACAGAGGCAACCCTTGCTCCTTCCCTCCCTCTCTCTTGCCCGCGCACAACAAAGCGCCCCCCCCCCCTCCGAAGCACAAAACCACGATGCTCCGGCGAGCAGTCGCACTGATGGGCGCGCGCGCGTCGGCCGCAGCGGCAGCAGCACCAGCAGCAGCGTCGGCAGCGTCAACGGCAGCGGCGGCAACGGCAACGGCGCGAGCGGGGGCGGCAACGACGTCGACCGTCGCGCCCGCGCCGCCGCCGCCGCCGCAACCCTACCCGCAGCATCCGCATCCGCAGCAGCGGCGCGCCATGTCGGCCGTCGTCGACGTCAACCGCAACAACGTCGACCAGGCCTTCGCGCGCCTGCGCCGCCAGCTCGCCGAGGCCGGCCTGCCCGAGGACCTGCGCCGCCGCCGCCACTTCACGCCGACCGCCGACGCCACGCACCTGCGCCGCAAGACGACGTTCAACCGGCGCATGGGCGCGCTGATCCGGCAGCGGCTCGGGTGGGTGATGCGCAGGCGCAAGGTCGGCGTGTGATGGATGTGGACGGGGGCAGGCGAGCCTGTCCTGCGCAGGCGGCACAAAGCAACAACGCTTTGCGGGATGACAGCGCCAGCCGGCGGAAGGCTGGCAGGCAGGGGCGCGCCCTCTGCGTCCCCCAGCCCTCGTCTGTCCCGCCCCTCAAAAGGCGCGTGTGTAACGAAGCCGAAGCATGTAACGTCTCTTCCCTCTTGTTGTGGTTGTTGCAAATCACGCTCGAATCAGTCTACTCGGCCCGTAAGGCGTCTGTCTTGCCTCGCCGCCGGCCGTCCGGCGCCGGCGGCGACACCCTATCCTATTATATGCGCCCCCCTCCGCCGCTCTCCGAAGAAGAAATCAAAACCTACTATAACATCTCTCTCTCTCTCTCGTTCACCCGTCCACCTCCACCTGCGTCACGCGCGTCGCCCAGTTGTATTCGGCCGTGCGCGTGCCCCCGCACGTCGCGTCCGCCTTGTACTCCTCGAGCGAGCACGAGCGCGACGCCGTCTCCACCGCGCTCCAGAGCGTCCCGTCGACGCCGACGGCGCTGGCGGCCGGCCGCGCGCCGGCGCCGGGGCCCGCGGCCAGGGCAGAGTAGGCGCCCTCGCCGTCGGCGAGCCCCGCGCCCGGGCCGGGGAGGCGCAGGGTGTAGGCGACGGCGGCGGGGGCGGCGGCGGCGGCGGCGGCAGCGCCGGGCGTGGCCTCCGCCAGCGCATCGTCCGCCGGCGCCGCCACTGCGGCGTCGTCGTCGCTCAAGGCGGCGGCCCCGTCGCCGGCGCCGGCGGCCTCGGCGGCCTCGGCGCCAAAGTCGAGCGTGGCGACGGCGGCCGAGGGGAACAGGTCCCGGCCGACGGCGGTCGCCGCGATGATCGCGCGCCCGCGCTTGTTGACGGCGATGGTGGGCGCGAGCAGGCTGCCGCGCTCGTAGGCCACGACGCCCGAGCGGCGGGCGGTGAGCGACGGCTGGTCGATCTCGACCCACCAGGCGGCGACGCGGCCGCCCCCTGCTGCTGCGGCGGCGGCGGCGGGAGCGTCGGCGGCGGGAGCGTCGGCGGCGGGAGCGTCGGCACCCACACCCGCGGCGGTCACGTTCGCGTTCGCGGGCGCGGCGGCGGCGGCGGCGGCTTCGGCGGGCACCCACACGGGGGCGACGGCGTACAGCCGCCCCCCGGCGTACCGCAGGCCGCCCAGGCGCGCCGTCTCTGCAAGCGCCAGCGGCGCCGGCTCGGCGGCGCCCTTGGAGCGCCCGAGCGGAAAGTCGGCCCCCCGCTCGGCCGGCGCCGCCAGCCTGGCGCCCTCGGCCCAGATCGGCGCGCCGACCTCCGCCGGCGTGGACGCCCCCGCCGCGGGCTGCGGCACGCCCGCGCCCGCGCCCGCGGCGAAGACGCCGGGCGCCGGCGCGGGGAGCGCCAGCCGCTGGACCTCCAGCCGCAGCCACGACGCCAGCGCCCGCGTCTTCTGGCGCGACTGGCCCGCGCCGCGCAGTTCCTTCGTGCCCGTCATTCCATAGTGCACGAGGAAGGGCTGGTCCTTGTCGGCGGCGGCGTTAGTGGCGGCGGCGTTCGTGGCGTTTGTGCCGTTGGTGTTGGCGGGCGCGGGCGCGGGGGCGGACGCGGACGCGGGCGCGGCAAAGGGCGCGCTCAGGAACTGGGCGGGCATGCTGCGCGTGTTGGCGCCCGGCGCGGGCAGCGAGGCCGACACGCCGCGCGCGGGCGCGCCGCCGTCGGCCGGGTTGCGGTCGACCCACCACTCGGCGACGGCGACGTCGCGCGCGCTGTTGGCCATGGCGTACTTGTCGAGGGCGAGGATGTTGGCGCCTGTTTTGTTTGTTTTGTTCGTTTGTTCGTGTCGGTTTTGAGCGAGGAGACTTGTGAAAAAGGGAGGAAGAAGAGAGAGAAGGGGAGGGTCCGGTCGGCCGTCGCCGCTCCTCTCGAGGCGTCTTGTCTTCGTTTCGTGTCGTGCCGATTCGCTCGCTCGCTCGCGCCAAAAGCCTCTCCCCGCTTAGATAAAAAAAACTCACCCACAAACGTGTAGCCCGTCTCCGGGTCGCGGCGGTAGTTGTCGTACGTCAGGTACACGGCCTGGCCGTCGTTGCCCAGCGCCGGGTTGGCCGCCCAGCACTGCGCCTTGCTCTTGTTGGCGGCGGCGGCGGCGGCCGCGGCCCCCCGCTTGGCGCCAGGGCCGGCGGCGGCGGCGGCGGCGGCGGCGGCGACGCCGGTGCATTCCGCGCGGGCCGGCAGGCGCGGCCCGCCCTTCTCGCGCCCCGAGAAGCCCACGTCCAGGTCGTACAGGTACCACGAGCCCACGATGTTGGGCCCCGCGGACACGGCCACCACGATGCGCGACCGCGGCGCGTCCCCCGCGAGGTCTTGGACGTGCGCGGCGACGAAGAAGCGGCCCGTGCCGTGCGCGTCGAAGTGCGCCGAGGCGCGCCCGACGAGCGGCGCCGGCGCGCTGCCGGCCCCGCTGACCGCCGTGGGCACGCCTAGCAGGGAGCCCAGGGCCAGCGGAGCGGTCAGGGCCGCGCCGTCGAGGGCCGAGTAGGCGCGCAGCGTCCACCCGGCGACCTCGAGGACCTGCCCGTGGCCGACGGCGACGGCCGGCGCCGCCGGGTCGGTCGTCGACGCCGCGGCGCCGTTGGCGGCGGCGCCGACGCCCTTTGCGTTGGCGGCCTCGTAGGCGTCGAGCGCGCCCCAGGACTGGCCGACGGCGAAACCGTCGCGGATGTTGCGGCCCGTGTAGAGGCCGCCGACCTGGTTGGCGATGAACTCCTCGTCGATGGCATTGATCTCGGCGCCGGCCTCGGGCGCGGAGGAGGGGTCTGCCGCCGCCGGGGCGACGGGGGCGGGCGCCGTGCCGTTGGCGGCGGCGGCGGCGGCGGCTGGGGCGGCGGGGGCGGCCGTGCTGTTGGTGCTGCTGCCGGTGGCGGGGGCCGCGGCCGGGTTGACCGCGGGGATGGCCGCGCTGCTGCTGGCGGCCTCGGGCGCGGCGTCGACGACGACGGCGGGGGGCATGCCGATCTCGTCGGCAGCAGTGCTGGCGGCGGCCGGAGCGGCGTCGGCGGCAGGAACGGCGGCCGGGACCGCGGCGGCGGCAGGAACGGCGGCCGGGACGGCGGCGGCCGGGACGGCGGCGGCGGAGACCGCGGCGGCGGGCACAGCGGCGGCGGGCACGACGGCGGCAGGCACGGCGGCGGCGGACACGGCGGCGGCGGGGACGGCAGCGGCGGGAATGGCGGCGCCAGGAACGGCGGCCGGGACGGCCGCGGCCGGGACGGCGGCGGCGGAGACCGCGGCGGCGGGCACAGCGGCGGCGGGCACGACGGCGGCAGGCACGGCGGCGGCGGAGACGGCGGCGGCGGGGACGGCAGCGGCGGGAATGGCGGCGCCAGGAACGGCGGCCGGGACGGCGGCGGCGGGGACGGCGGCCGGGACGGCGGCGGCGGGAACGACGACCGCAGGCTTGGCCTCGATCTGCGACAGGAACGAGCCAAAGCTGTCGGCGGCGCTGGGAGCGGGGGCGGCGGCGGCGGCAGGCTTGGCTCCGATCTGCGACAGGAACGAGCTGAAATCGTCGGCGTCGGCGGCCGCGGCGGCGTCGGCCGCGGCGGGGTCGGCCGCGGCGGCGTTCTCGGCGTCGACGGCGGCCAGCGCGGCGGCGGCCGCAGGACCGGCGGGCGCCGCCTCAAGCTCGGCCAGGAGCTTGCGCAGCACGCGCTGCTTGGCGGGCGGCTTGGCCGGCGCCGTCACGTTGGCAGCGGGGGCGGCGGCAGCGGCGGCGGCGGCGGCGGCGGCAGCGGCGGACGGCTCCTCCGCCATTACCGAGGGCGGCATCGGCAGCCCGGCCCACAGCGCGCGCTCCTCGCGCAGCATCTCGAGCACCCGCGCGGCGGCGCGCCCGGCCTCGCGCCGCTCGGCCGCGCTCGAGAACTCGCGCGCCCACTTTGTCCCGGCCTCGGAGCGCTCGCCGGGGAGGTAGACGGTCGCGCGCCGGCGGATGGCGCGCACGTGGCTGGGCTCGAGAGAGTAGGCGGCGGCCAGCGGCGCCGCGGCGACGGCGGCGACGGCGGCCGAGACGGCGCCGACGGCCAGGAGCAGCGCCGCCACGCGCGACCGGCGCGGCGGCGGGTGCTTCTGCCGCCTCGGCATTGGCGGTGGCATACTGTGGGGGTGTCAAAGGGCAGGCTTGTGATGCGTTTGTGCGCGTTGGTTAGTTGTGTGTGGCGAGTAAGGGGCGGGTGGTGTGAGCGAGTGAGGGGAGGTGGCGGTTGCTGCTTGCGCGGCGGCGGCGACAACGGCAACGTCAGTCCCCCCCCTGTCTGAGGCTTCGCCCCATTGGCGTTTGCGCGGGCGCGCGCGCCCCGTGCGCGCGCGACCGAAACGAACGCGTGCTTGCGGCCTGTGGTCGGCGAGCAAGTACGCGCAGTTTGCACGCGCGCGCGCGCCTCGGGGGTCGCGCCTGGAGACCGCGGCGGCGGGAGGAGCGAGAGAGAACGTGAGGGACGAACCTTCCTCGTAACGTTCCGCTCTTTCGCGCAGAGGCTGCGGGACGTCTAAAAGCCCGCCAGAGTTGGTGGCGAATAGAGGTCGAGGTTGTCGGGCGTCAAATGCGATAGTCGTGTTGCGTGCGCGTGTGTCGTTTGTGTGAGTGGCGCAGGGACGCGCGAGAGAGAAGAACACTTGAAGAGGAGGGGGGAGGTCGGAGAGCGACCAAAAATAGAGGCGGCGGCGGCGGGGCGGCAGGCGACAGGAAAACAAAAACACCCCCCCTAGAGAGCAGCTAAAAGAACACTAGTATCACCTTGTCAGCTCGCGACCGCCCCTGCCCCAGCGGCCCCACCCCCGCCCGCGCCCGCCGCCGTTTCCCCGCGCCCCTGCCGCACCCTACTGGAGATCCAGTCCATCCCCTCGGCCAACCCCCCGCCCGTGACCGCCACACAAGGCTGTATGTGCCAGTCGCGCCCGCGCACGGCGTGCAGCGCCAGGAGGCTCGTCAGCTCGGCCGCGGGGCAGGCGCCCCGCGCGTCCTGCTTGTTGGCGAACACCAGCAACGGCACCCCGGACAGGTCGGCGTGCGACAGCAAGGCGCCGAGCTCGTTCTTGACGGCGGCCACGCGCGCGCGGTCAGCGCTGTCGACGACGAGGACGACGGCGTCGGCGCCGCGGTAGTAGGTGGCCCACGCGGCCCGCAGCCCTTGCTGCCCGCCGAGGTCCCACACCTCGAGGGTGACGCCGGCGTGCTGCAGGCGCTCGACGTTGCTGCCGACGGTGGGCGTGGCGACGACCGCCTCCCCCAGCGCCAGGCGGTAGAGCAGGGTGGTCTTCCCGGCGTTGTCCAGGCCGACCATGACGAGCTTGAACTCGCGGCCGGCGCCGCCGAACCAGCGCTCCCACATGGTCGAGAGGAGGATGCCCATATCCTTTCGCGCCGGTGGTCGCAGGGGAAATTGAGGGGACGCGCTGACGCGCGGACCGAGCGCGCGCCGCGCCGCGCGCGCCGCGGTTGGCGGCGCCGACGCGGGTTCTTCTTTTGCTTTTGCTTTTTGCTTTTGCGTTCTCTGCGGTGGGACGAATGCGCGCTAGCAATGACTCAGTAGTGCCTTGCCCGCCCGGATTGCTCGGTGCCTCTTGTGACGGCGGAGACAGAGAGAGAGGGAGAAGGCACGCGTTCGAGAGACGGGAGGGAGGGGGAGAGGGAGAAGCAGCACTTTTGCTCCCGCGGACGCACAATGTTTCAATGCAACAGAGAGAGGATCTTGTTAGTACTGATGCGAGGGTTGCGTGTTGTGAGGTGGTCGGAAGTGATCGCTGGCGCAGCTTTTGAAGGAGTGGGCGGCCCTGCCGTCTTCCCCTGTGCAAAGCAACATGTGATCGCGCCCGCATCCAGGACCGCTCTCCACACATAACACCACAATCCAGAAATCACGGTACTACCAACCATGTCGCAGCAAGACCAGGACCTCGTGCGCTTGCGGTGAGTCCCCCAGCCGGGCCAAATCAGCTTCGCGCCGCCCTCTCTCCTCCTCCTCCTCTCTCACGCGCCCGAACAACGCAAAACAAAACAACCACAGCGCCCAGCTCGACCAGGCGCGCAAGCTGCTGGCCAACCTGCAGGCGGCGCCGTCCATCAACGCCAGCCTGGCTGCTAGCTTTTCCGCCGTGAGAGTCGCGCGCCTCGCCGCAGGGCTCGCAAAGGCGCGGCGGCCGCAGGCCGCGGCGCCGGCGCCGCCGCCGCCGCCGCCACCCCGGCCCGCCTCCGCGGCCGTCGCTGCCGCCGCTGCTGCCCGTCCCCCTCCCCCTCCTCCTCCTCCCACGCCCCCGGCCGCCGCGGACGCCCCGGCGCCCCCGTCCCAGTCCCAGTCCGCGGACCTGGCGCGCGCGCGCGAGCTCCTCCCGCCCGCCGACGACGGCGGCAGCGCGGCCGTCGCGGGCGTGCCCGCCGGCTGGGGGCCCGCGCGGCTGGCCGCCTTTCTCGAGCGCACGGGCGTCAAGCCGCTCGGCGTCGACAAGGCGGCGGGAGAGACGCGCGGCGTGGCCCGCTTCGCCGGCCCGGCCGACCGCGCGCGCGCGCGCCAGGCCCTCGCCGACATGGGGCCGGCGGCCGCGTCGGGCCTGTCGCTGCTCCTGCCGCTCGACCCCGCTCCCTCCCCTGTCTCTGCGGCCGCCGCCGGTAAGCGGCCCCCGACGGCCGCCACCGCCGACGCGGCCGACGCGCCGCGCGCGGCCAAGGCCGCGCGCCCAGCCCTGGCGGCGGACGCCCCCACCGCCGCCCGGCCGCCGCAGCCGCAGCGGCAGGCGCCGGGTCAGGCGGCCGACGTGCGCGAGGCCGTCTGCCCCTGGCACGCCGTCCCCTACGGCGAGCAGCTGCGCCTCAAGGCGGCGACCGTGCACGACGCGCTGCGCCGGGCGGCCGAGGGCGTGCGCGCCATCCACGACCGGCGGCGCGCGCCGCCCGCGGGCAACGTCGGCGGCGGCGGCGGCGGCGGCGGCGGCGGCGGGGTTGGGTCCTCCGGCGAGGCGCCCCTCCCCGCCTGGCTGGTCGCCGCCGCGCAGCGCCCCGGCGGCGCGGCCGCCCCTTTTCCCGCCATCGTGCGCGCGCCGCAGCTCGAGGGGTACCGTTCCAAGTCAGAGTTCTCCGTCGGCCTCGACCTCGGCGGCCGCCCCGCCGTCGGCTTCCTGCACGGGTCGTTCCGCGACGGCGTGACGGCGGTGGGCGACGCCTCGCGCTGCCGGCACACCAGCGCCGCCGCGCGGGGCTACGCGGCCCTGCTGCAGCGCTTTTTGCGGGGGGACGGGGCGGGGGCGGTCGGCGGCGTCGGCGGCGTCGGCGGCGGCGGCGGCGCGGCGGCGCCGGCAGCGGCGGCGTTTGCGACGGGCGGTGCGGCGTCGGCGCTCGAGGCGTGGGACAAGACGTCCAACTCGGGCTTCTGGCGCATGCTGCTGGTGCGCGAGGGGCGCGCGGCGACGTTTCTGCCGCTGCCGCTGCCAGCGGGAGGCGAGGCCGCCCCCGCCGCCACCAACGCCAACGCCAACGCCACCGTTGCCCCGGCCAGGCTCGCCGACGTCCCGCTCGAGCGCTGGCTCGTGCGTCTGCCCGAGGCGCAGTTCGGCGGCGGCGACGCGGCCGAGGGTGACGCCGAGCACCCGGCCGTCGCCGCGTTCCAGGCCCTCTTGAGGGCGGACGGGCCGGCGGCCGCGCTCGAGCAGGTGCCGCCGCTGCTCGAGCCCGCCGCCGCCGCCGCCGCCGGGCGCGAGGCCGAGGGGGGCGCCGCCGCCGAGGCGACCGCCGCCGCCGCTGCCGCCCCGGGCGCCACCAACGCGGCCGAGCCGCGCGCCCCGCCCCCGGACGAGGTCATGATCGCGATCCAGGTCAACCCCCTGTACGTGAAGAACCGCACGGCCGCGGGCGAGCGCGCAGCACTGGCGGCCGCGGCCGCGAGGGAGCTCCGCGCGCTCGCCGCCGCGTTTTTCGCGGCCGCCGCCACCCCCGCCGCTCCGTCCTCCTCCCCGTCGCTGCCCGCCCCTACGTCCCTGCTGGTGCAGTACCACTTTGGCGTGTCCAACGCCGCCCCCGCCAACGCGCCCCTCATGCCCCTTGAGAAGGCGGCCGCCGATTTTGACGCCATCGCCGCGGGACGCGACGACGACGACGACAAGGCTGACAAGGACGCAGGCGCCACGGCGGCGGCGGCGGCGCCGCCGCCCGCCAATGCGCTTCCCGGCGCCCCGCCGCTCGCCTCGGGCCCGGGGTCCTGCGCGGACGACCCCCAGTGCCTGCACGAGTCGCTCTGCGACCTGCGCTTCCGCATCTCGCCCGCGGCCTTTTTCCAGGTCAACGCGCCGTCCACGTGCCTGCTCTACCGCCTGGTCGGCGATTTTGCCGCCGCCAGCGCGGCGCCCGCCTCAGACGCCGCCGCGCCCGACGCCGCCGCCGCCGCCGACTCGCCCGCTGCCGACGGCGCCGCCCCCGCCGCGCCGGCCGCCGCCGCCGCCCCCCCCTCCTGCCAGCTGCTCCTCGACGTCTGCTGCGGCACGGGCACTATCGGCGTCTCGCTGTCCGACCGCGCCGCGCGCGTCTACGGCGTCGACTCGAGCGCGCCGGCCATCGAGGACGCCCGGCGCAACGCGGCGGCCAACGCCGGCAGCGCCGGCCGCTGCGAGTTTGTCTGCGCCACCGCCGAGAGCGCCTTGCCGCCGCTCCTGCGCGAGCGGGGCGTCTCGAGCCTTTCCCCCGGGTCCGTGGTGGCCGTGGCCGACCCCCCGCGCGCCGGGCTGCACAAGAACGTGCTGCGCGCGCTGCTGGCAGCGTCGCCGACCGTGCGGCGGCTGGTGCTCGTGTCGTGCAACCCCGCCTCTCTGGCGGACAATCTGGTCGAGCTGTGCCGCCCGCCGTGGTCGCGGGCGCGGGGCGAGGCGCGCGAGGGCGCGGCCTTCCGGCCCGTGCTGGCGGTGGCGGTGGACCTGTTCCCGCACACGCGGCACGTCGAGGCGGTGGTGCTGCTGGAGCGGTGAGCGAGACGGCGACGTCGACGACTGCCCCTCCTTTTTTTTTGGTTTCAGGTTTCGGGTTTCGGGCCGGCGCGCCAACGCCGACGCCGCCGCCTTGCTTCGAGACGAAAAGCTTGCGTCAACGCCTCCCTCCCTCCCCCCCACTGTCCTTGATTACATAGTGACCCCTACGATTCGACCATTCGGAACCATTCTTTCATTCGTGCAAACGCCCCGCGGACACAGACGCAAGAGAGAGACAAATAACGAAGGAAGGGCCGCCTCCACCATGAGGCGAACGTGAGGAGTCCCCTCCTCCTCCTCCTCGCCCGCGCGAGACACGACCCTGATCCCGCGTCCGTCCTGCCGTGATGCAGGCGCGCGCGTCGCAGTGCGCGGCAACCCGCGCGTCGCGCCCATTCGCCGCGGCGACGGCGCGCCGGATCAACGCAAGGCGAGCTTCTCCCTCCCTCCCTCCCTCCGCCGCCTCCTCGACGACGCCGCTCCTCCCGCCGCCCTCGCGGCTCCCTCATCCCCCGCGCCCCGGAGATCCGCCGCCGCCGCAGCAGCCAGCCAAGGAGCAGCCAGAAGCACCACCGCCGCCGCAGTTGCGCCAGCTCTACTCGTTTGCGCCGCCCAAAGACGCCGCCGCCGCCGGTGCGAGCGCAAGCGCCGGCCGGAGCGCCCCTGCGCCGCCGGCGCCGCTGCTCGCCGGCACCCTGCCTCCGTCCCCAGCAGGCGGCGACGACGGCCACCGCGTCTACTTCGAGGTGCGCGGCAACCCGCGCGGCCTCCCCGCCCTCGTGCTGCACGGCGGCCCGGGCGCCGGCAGCTACCCTTCGCACGCCCGCTTCCTCGACCCCGCGCGCTACTGCGTCGTGCTGTTCGACCAGCGCGGCAGCGGCCGCTCGACGCCCCTCGGCCGCCTGCGCGGCAACACCGCGGCCGCCCTCGTCGCCGACGCCGAGCGCCTGCGCCGGCACCTGGGCGTCGCGCGGTGGGCGTGCGTATTAGGCGGCTCGTGGGGCGCCTGCCTGGCGCTGCAGTACGCGCTGGAGCGGCCGGCGAGCGTGCGCGCCCTGGTGCTGCGGGCGGTGTGCACGATGCGGCCGGGGGCGGAGGAGGTCGGGTGGCTGTACCGCGGCGGGCGGAGGCAAGGCGGGGGGGCGGGGGCGAGAGAAGGCGGCGGCGGCGGGACGGGACCGTTGGCCGCCGCCGGCTCGCCCGCGGACGCCGTCGCCGTCGCGGGCGCGGGCGGCGCCGGCGCGCTGCGGCCGGGGGCGTGGGCCGCCTTCCTCGCGCACGTGGGCATGGCGCCCGAGGTGGTGGTGGCCGGGCGGGAGGACCCGCTCCCGGCCTACTACGCGCGGCTGCTGGGCGACCCGGCGGACCCCGAGCAGCTGGCAGCACGAGACGCAGCGGTGAGTCCATTTTTTATTTTTTTTCGTCGCTTTTTCCGGCGAGCGCGCGGGAACCAGACGCCGGCGCCGCCGCCACGAGGGCAGAACAAAAAATTAGTGGGGGACCAGCGATGACCATTTCACAAACACAAGACAAGCATATATCCAAGCCTCACCGCGTTGACGAGCTCGTTTTCAATTACGTCTGAGGTCCCCCCCTCTCTCTCTTTCTTTCCTGCCCTTTTTTTTATTCCGTTCGTTGGAGCGCGCTCTTTCCGCCCCTGGCCCCCCCCCCCCCCCCCCCCCCCCCCCCCCCCCCCCCCCCTCCACGCCCCCTCCTCCCCCTCCCGCGGCAGTGATGATCTTTCATTACAAGCATAGTTCATCTGACGTGCGCCCTTAACAAGGGTTGCTGAAGAAACTAGCATAAACTTATAGTCTTTCGCTCCTATCTGATGCCAACAACACGGAGGAGGGCGCGAGGCGGCGGCAAAAGGGCGCAAGGAAGAGACAGCACGACGCCTTTTTTATTCTTCCCTTTCTTCCTTTCTTCCCCCTCTGACTCCCTCTTGACACACACACACGAACACATAAAAACACAAACACACACACAACACACAAAAACTCGCAGGCGTCCGCCTGGATGGCCTACGAGTGGGCCGTGTACTCGACCCGCGCGGAGGACCAGGCGACGCTGAGCGCCGCCGCCGACGCGCAAGAACGGGCCGCCGGCGGCGCGGCGCCGGCCCGGCCGCCCCTCCCTCCCGACCTCGCGGCCCGCGGCCTCGCCTTCCCCGGCGTGTGCCCGCCCGGCGGCGCACCGCCCACGCGCGCCGACTACGCCGCCGCCCAGGCCCTGCTCCTGTGCCACTACTCCCTGCACGGCGGCTTTGTCAACGGCGACCAGCAGGGAGCAGAGGACGGCGGTTCCGAGGAGTCGACGCTGCTCGCCCGGCTCGCCGCCGCCGCGCGGAGCGGTCGCCTCGCGCCGGTCGCCTCGTGCGCCGCCTTTCACGGCGCCTCGGACGCCGTCTGCCCGCCCTCCAACGCCCGCGACCTGCAGCGCGCGTGGCCCCAGGCGCGCGTCCGCGTGCTGCCGGGCGCCGTGGGGCACAGCATGTACGACCCGGCGCTGGTGGACGCGGTCGTGCGCGCGACGGACGCCGCCGCCGACGGCGCCGACGCCGAGGCCGGGGCGGCGGCGGCGGCGGCGGCGGCGGCTGGCGGCGGCCGCGCCGGCGCGGCGCCGCTCCGCGCGCTTCACCTCGCCATGCGAATCGAGGAGGAGTCGGCGCGCCGCGACGCCGAGCTGGCGTCGGCCGCGGCCGCGCTCGCTCGGGCGGCCTGAGCTGCCGCATCTTTTGTATATTCATCATCATGCTTTTCCGCCGGATCCGAGGTGGCCGCCGCCCCCCGCTTCTCACTTTCGCTGCCGCCGCCGTCTAATTTCTCGCGCGCCGCGAGCGCGCGCCCCTCGACTTTTTTTTTTGCTTCTCGATTCCAAATACACGCAACGCCGCATTGGCTCTAGCTTCTCTCCTTCACTCCCTGTTAAACGTCCAACCCGCTCTACGGCGCGCAGTACCCCGCGAACGTCACCGTGTGGCACGCCAGCGTCCGCGCGTTGAGCAGCACCAGCTGCCCCGTGCGCGCGAACGAAGGCACCAGCACCACGCGCACCGCCTTTTCGGCGGCGGCGGCGTCGGGCGCGCCCGCGCCGTCGCGGCCCGCGCCGTCGACGCCGGCCGCGCCGGCGCCCGTGTCGGCGGCGCTGCCCGCGCGCTCGCGCACCACGGCGGTCGCGAACGCCGGCTGGTTGCCGACAAAGTAGACGTGCGGGAGCGCCGAGTCGGCCCGGCCCGCCAGCACAAAGGGGTCGTCCGCGCCCGGCTGGCAGGCGAGCGTGTCGGGCGCCGTGGGCGCGAGGTGGCCCCACCGCAGGGTCGCGACGGCGCTGTCGAGCCGGGCGGCCGCGCCGCCGGTCTCGGCCGGCGGCGACGCGGCGGCCGCCGCCGCCGCCGCGTTGCTGCCGGCGCCGCCGCCCCCCGCGGCGCCGCCCCCGGCGCCCGCCGACGCCGCCACGGGCCGCCGCCTCGAGTAGCGGTCGATGTCGTCGACGTTCTGCCCGCTCGTGCCGAGCAGGCGCAGGCCGCCGACCTCGAGCTCGGCCGGGTTGGGCGCGCGGCCGAGCGAGGAGAAGCGCGCGGCGCCGGGAAGCAAGACGCGATGCAGCGGCGGCTGCGGCAGCGCGACCGAGGCGCAGGGGTCGTCCGGCCCCGGCATGACGTCCACGGGCAGGGCGGACGCGAGCTCGGCGAGGAGCATGTCGGCGTCGCGCACGGGGCGGAGGGCGGCGGCGGCGGCGGCGTGGCCCGCGGCGCCGCGGGACGAGGGGCCCGCGGCGGCGGCGCCGGGCGCGCCGCCGCCGCTCGCGGGGCCGCCCGAGCCCGGGCCGCCGCCGCCGCTGCCGCCGCCGCCGCCCCCCGCGCCGCCGAGCGTGTCGAGCGCGCCGACCGTCCCGCCCGCGACGATCAGGTGCGCGACGCGCGACGCGAGCGACTGCTCCGGCGACGCGCCCAGGCACCCCGTGAGCCAGTCGACCAGCTGCTGCAGCCTCAAGGGGTCCGCAAAGCTGCCGCCGGCCCCCGCGCCGCCGGCCGCGCCGCCGCCCGCGCCGGGCCCGCCGACGACGCCGCCGCCGCCGACGGCGCCGGCGCCGAGGGCGAGGCCCGACACGAGCGCGACGTAGGCGTCGTCCGAGCGCGGGGCCAGCTCGGCCTCGAGGGCCGCGAGGTCCGCGACCGCGGCGGGGTCGCGCAGGGAGGCGGGCATGGGACAGGTGGAGGAGGAGGAGGCGGCGGCCGGAGCGGCGGCGGCGCGGCCGTCGGCCGCGGCCCCCGCCCCCTCTTTCGCCGCCGCCTGGCCGGGCCACGGCGCCTGCGGCGCGGCCAGGCCCGCGTAGCACACGTCCGTCACCACAAAGTCCCCGCCCGGCTCCGCCGTCCCCCGCACCGCCAGCACCACCCCCGTCACCAGCGCGTCCACGTCCAGCGCCGGCCGGCGCGGGCCCCCGCCGCCCGCCTCGCCGCCCCCCGCCTCCTCCGCCACCTCGGCCGGCCGCAGCGCCATCCGCGCGCCGTCGTCCTCCAGCACCAGCGCGTCCCCCTCGCCGCAGTAGTTCTCGCCCCGCGCCCCCCCGCCCGGCACCGCCCCGGCCAGGCTGGCCGCCAGCAGCGCGTCCCGGCTGTACTCGTCGAGGATCGACGGGCGCAGCTTCATGTCCTTGTAGGCAGTCCCCACGACAACGCACTCTTCGCCCGTGCCGTCGCCCACGGCCAGGATCTTGCGCACGGGCACGCCCGGCCACGCGCGCTCGGCGCGCGCGCGCACGTGCGGCTCGAGGCGGGCGTAGCGCCCGAAGTAGATCTGGGCGTACTGGCGGTCAAAGGCACGCGGTGCGCCGGGCGGGGCGAGGAAGCGGGCGCCGAGGGCGCGGTAGGGGAGCGAGGCGCGGCGGAAGGGCGCGGCGGCGGCGGCGGCGGCGGCGCCTTCTCCGCCGCTGTCCTGGGCGGCGCGGGTGTCCTCCGGGGGGGTCGAGAGGAAGGCGTCGTGCTTGAGGCTGTCGTTTGCGGGTTTTTTGGGGCGTTGGCGTTGTTGGGGCGTGTTGAGAGGGGGAGGACTCGCGTGATTGTTCCTCGAGCGGCGCGTGCGCGCGCGGCGTCGCGTGCGCGTTGAGCGAGCGCGTCCTCTCTCACTCAAGCGGGCGCACTCACCCCGCCGGCAGCGCCCGAGGCGGCCGCTCGATGTCCATGTCGGCCGTCATGGTTGGCTCTCTCTGATGCACGCTTAAAGGAGGGACCAAGGGCGCGCGCGCGATCAGCTGCCCCGAATCTCTCTCTCCTCTCCTCCTCTACCTCGCTCTCTGTGGTGGCCGCGTGAGCGCCGACAGACAAGAGGACAGCGCCCGTGTGAGACGTTTCTCTCTCTAAAAGTGCGGTCAAGCCAGCATGAGGGCAGGGCGGGCGCGATGGGGATTGCGTTTGAATGAAGCACTTTCAAATGGGACGCGCACGCGCGTAAGAGACAGGGAGGGGGTGCAGGGCGCGTTTCCGTGTTTATGATATACGGGGTTGATGCGTGTTCGCCCGCCTCGCGCGGTCGCGAGCTCAAGTGGTTGCCCGAGGCGCCGACGGCGGCGGCGGCGGCGTCGAAGGCGGACCGACGTTCTCGCTCGCTCGCCACGCTCTCGTTCCGTTCGTTTTGCATCATGCGTGTGGGTGCTCCCGCCGTGGCCAGAGTGTGGGGATCAGCTGTTTCTACGGTTGGGCGCGGGGGACGGGAGACGAATCTACGACCCTCAACACCTGTCTCATGAAACCTCGCTTCTACTGCTCCATCTGCTCGGCCGCCGCCGCGCCGTCGGCCGCCGCCGCCGCGGGCTCGGCCGCAGCCGCCGCGTCGGCGTCCGTCGCCGCTGCCGCCTTCGCCCCCTCCTCCCCCGATCCCGCGGACGCCGCCGCCCCCTCGGCCTCCATCGGCTCCTCCGCCGGCTCCTCCACCTTGGGCGCCGCCGGCGTCTCGGGCTTGGGCGCCGGCTTGCTCGCAACAGGGCCGCACACGCGCTCCAGGACGGCGCGCTTCTTGTCGCAGTCCTCGGCCGCCAGCGCGGGGGGGTCCCACTTCGCGAGCGCCGCCTGCATCCCCTCCTTGTCCGCCAGCCACTGCAGCGCCTCTCCGCACTCCCTGCCCAGGAGCGCGCGGTCCTCCTCGGACAGGTGCGCGTGCCGCGGCTCCTGCGACGAGGCCACGGCGGCGTAGCGCCGCGCGGCGTCGCGCAGCGCCGCCGCCGCCGGCGCGCGCCCCTTGTCCGCCGCCAGCCGCCCCTCGGCCGGAGCCGCCTCCTCGTCCAGCTCCTTCAGCTTTTGCACGTAGACGCTCTTCTTCTCGTCCTCGCCCTCGTCGTACAGCCACTCCTCCAGGGCCGACAGGCGCGACGCCGTGGCCTCGCGGTCGGCCTCCTTCACGTAGGGGGCCAATTCGGCGTGCAGGGAGGAGCGCAGCGCGTAGACCCGGGCCTCGAGCGCGTTCTTGGCGTTGGCCGTGTCCTCCTGAAGGCGGTCCTGCGCCTGCATCTCGCCCTCGCGCTCCAGCAGGAGCAGCAGCTTTTGCGGGGGGAAGGCGTGGGCGGCGGACTCGCCGCGCACGGGCACGTCGACGCGCTTGACCACCGCCTTTTTGGCGGGCGGGGCCGGGGCGGCCGCGGCCGCGTCGGCCGCCGCAGGCGTGGCCGCCGCCGCCGCCGCCGCCGCCTCGGCGTCCATCGGCGCCGCCGCCGTCGCCTCGCCGTTGGCCGCCCCTCCCGGGGCCGCCGCGCCGCCGTCGCTCGCGGGCGCCGTGTCGCCCTCCTGGGCGGCGGGAGCAGCGGCGGCAGCAGTCTCCCCAGCCGCCGGCGCGACCGGCGCGACCGCCTCCTCGTGGTGCGCCTCCACCCGCTCCACCGACACCAGGCCGTGCAGGTCGAGCGCCACGCGCACTTTCAGCTTGGCCTTCTCCTGCCCCTCCGGCAGGGCGAAAGGTCCCACGTGGAAGGTGCCCAGAGCGCGCGACACCCCTGGGGGCAGGCGCGTGGCGGCGGCGACGTCGGCGCCGGCGGCCGAGGCGTCGGCCGGCGCCGCCGCCTCGTCCGGGTAGACCGCCTCGACGGAGAACGGCTCGGCGCGGTTGAACGTGACGATCTTGGCCGAGGGGAAGGGCGAGTTGCGCTCAAACAGCACCTGCACCACGGGCGGGTCGCTCGAGGCCGCGCCCGGTTTCTGCCACGTCAGCGCGACGGGGTAGGGGCAGGCGTCAGCGACGTCAAACTCTCGCACGCGGAAAAGGGGCGAAAGCATGGCCGCCTGCAGCGCGCAGCCGCGGCACACGCTCTCCTTGGCGTTGAGGGTGCGCGACGCGGCGCGGCCGCCGAAGACGGCCTCGACGGCGCGCGCGGCCGCGGGGACGCGCGTGCCGGAGCCGACCAGCTCGACGATCGAGACGTCCTCGGCGCGGACGCCCGCCTGCTCGAGGCACGCCTTGACGGGCGCGGCCAGCCGCGCCAGCAAGGGGGCGGCCATGGCCTCGAACTCGTCGCGCGTGATCTTGCCGCGGATGTCGGCGTCTTCCATGAGGCACTCAATGGCCAGGGGGGCCTCGGCGTTGGCCGACAGCACCTTTTTCACCTTTTCGCACGCCGCGCGCAGTCGCAGCGACGCCTTTGCGCTTGACGAGACGTCCAGTTTTGTTTTGGCCAGCCACTCTGCGCGAAAGTGCTCGTACAGCAGCTCGTCAAAGTCGCGCCCGCCGAGGCAGCGGTCCCACGCGTGCGCGAGCACCTTCAGTCCGGCCTTGCGCAGGCTGACGACCGATACCTGCGTCGCCGAGTGGCCGATGTCCACGAAGGCGACTTTGACGTCGGCGCCGTCGCTGCCGGCGGGCGCGGCGGCGTCGGCGGCGGCGGCGGCCGCGGCCTCGGCCGACCCGGGAGCGGGCGCGGGCAGGTCGGTCTTGTAGATGCCGTAGGCGAGCGCGATGGCCGTGGTCTCGTTGACCAGGCGCAGGCACCGCACGTCCGCCACGTGGCAGGCGGCCAGCATCGCGTGCCGCTCCGCCTCGGTGTAGTACGAGGGCACCGCCAGGCAGGCGTCGTGCGCGGCGCCCGGCGCCACGCCTCCCGCGGCCTCGGCGACGCGCTTCAGGTCGACCAGGACCATGGCGACGAGCTGCTCCGGCGTGAACGTGCACGCCTCGCCGCCGTAGGTGGCGTGCGCGAGGCAGCCACCGCCGTCCGGGTCCTCCGTCACCTTGAAGGGCAGGCGCGGCAGCTCCTGCTGGACGAGCGGGTCGGCGAACTTTTTACCGAGCAGCCGCTTCAGGTTTGCGATCGTGTTGCGCGGGTTCATGGCCGCCTTGCCCGCGGCGTCGACGCCCAGGAAGCGCATCTTGTCCCCGAACGAGACCATCGAGGGCGTCTCGCGCGACGACTCCTTGTTGAGCAGCACGTCGACGCCGCGCTTGCGCGCGACGGCGACGCACGAGGCGTCGTTGCCGACGTCCAGGCCGACGACCGACATTTTTTGTTTTTTTTTCTTGCTTTTTTTGTGGTTTCTTGGAAGGTAGGGCGCTCGCTGTCGAGACGAGACGAGGCGGGAGGGGGTTGGCGCCTGGGGCTGCTTGCGGTCGTTGTTGGTGGGGTTCATTTGGCGCGGAGAGGAGGAGCGAGGAGGACGATGGTGAGCGCGACGAGAGAGGGAGGGACAGGGTGCGCGCCGGCGCTTTCTCGACCGCCCCGGAAAAGAAACGCCGCGGCGCGCGGTGCGCTCTCGGTTTTTTGTTCCTAGTGATCGCGCGCTCTGCGGCGCCGTCAAATTAGCGTGCACGTGCTTGAGGTCCGGGAGGAGCCTGAGCAGGCGCTAGCGCGTGGAATTGAATGGTGTGCTCTTGTGCGCGCGGCGAGCGCGAAACACAGACACCACTGATTGGAAGCAGTCTCTCGAAGCGAGGAGGAGGTTGGCGGCCGTCGAACGCTGGCGTTTTCTTTCGCGTCGCGCGCGCGGAGGCGAACCTCGGCCCGCGGCGGTACGGTGCAGTACGAGCCTCACCTGTTGATCGGCGGTGAGTACCGACCCGTTGACGCTTGCTTTTGGGAGAGGGGCGCGCGCGTGGGCCGCGCGAGAGAAGGAGAAGGTTGGGCAAGTGGTTGCGCGCCTCGCTTGGCGTGATGATGCTCTCTCTGGGTCGGGGTTTGACGCGCGGACGGGTCGATTGGCGGCGACGGTGCCGAGGTCGTTTGAGCCGTATGTTTGTTGGCGTATCACGGAACGCGGGCGTGAGCGTTTGATGAGGCGCCGCGCCGATGCTGTCGATGCCGCCGCCGCCGCCGCTCAAGGCGGGGCTCCGCGCCGAAGGCGAGTCTGAGAGAAAAATCCACACGCGGTCTTAGTTTGCAACGTCTGTCTTCAACAGCACGACCACCCGCGCTCCGCGGAGATGTCCGTCGATCCAACTCACCCCGCGCCCCCGCCGCCGCCCGCCCCCCCACCTCTCCCCTCCAGCCACATCAGCCCAATCACAAAGACCGCCGCCGCGCCGGCCGCCCCTCCGCCGCCCGCTGCGCTGACGCCGCACAGCCCCTCCCAATCGACAAACAAGGGCGCCCCGCAAAAGCCGGCCAGCTCCACGGCGTACCGCGCGTTGGCCTCGGCGGCGGCCGTCGCCCCTGGCGTCCCTACAGCGGCGGCGGCGGCGGCCGCCGCCCGCCCCCAGTCGACGCTCCCTGGCCGCACGGCGTCGACCAGGCGCAGCAGGGCGGCGCCCGAGGCCACTCGCGGGTCGCGCAGGGAGCGCAGGGGGCCGGCGGGCGGAGCGGGGGGCGGGGGCGCGGGGGGAGTCGACGCGGGAGGGCTGGGCGCCGGGGGGGAGATGAGAGGCGGCGGCGGTGGCGGCGGCGGCGCCAGGCGCAGGCGCGCGTTGGCCCACGCGAGCGCGTCGACGCGCAGGGCGCGCGGCCCCGGCGCCGAGGGAGCCTCCGCCGAGGGCGCTCCCTCCGCCGGCGCCAGCGCCAGCGCCTGCAGCACCAGCGCCAGGTGATGGCGCAGCAGCTGCCAGAAGAGGGCCGCGATCGCCTTGCGGCCGCCCGCGGCCACGTCGGCGGCCGACACCGACACCAGCGGCAGGCCCAGGGCGGCGCGCGCCGACTCGAGCGCCAGGGCGCAGTCGGCCTGCGCCGCCGCGCGCCGCCGGACGGCACGGGAGGGCGAGCCGCCGCCGCGCCCGCCCGCGTGCCGCCCTGCGCCTCCGCCTTGGCCCTCGCCTTTGCCGCCATCGCGTTCGCCTTCGCTGCGTTCGCCTTCGCCCTCGCCGCCGCCGCCGCCGCCGCCAAGGCCGCCGCCGCCGCCGCCGCAGCCGCCAATGCCGCTGCCGATGCGGCAGCCGCCGCTGCACCGCGACCAGTCGACGCTCCCCGGCCGCAGGAACTCGACCACCTCGAGCGGAACGCGCCCGCTCGTCACCTCCTCGCCCCACAGGGAGGGGAAGCAGCGTGTCGGCGTGCCCAGCGAGCGCACCCAGGCGCGCAGCTGCCGCTCCTCGCGCGCCCCGTCGGCGGCGGCGGGCGGCAGGAGGCCCGGGGGCAAGGGCGGCGGGGGGGCGAGGGGCGGGAGGGCGGAGCGCCGCGCGGGCGGGAGCGGGAGCGGCGAGGGCGGGCCGTCGGCGGCGGAGAGCAGGGTGACTCTGCTGCTCGGTCGCCGGCGGCGCCGGCGGCCGGCGTCGTCGTCGTCGTCGCCGTCGCCGTTGGCGTCGGCAGCGGCGGCGGTTTTTTGGGCGGATGCAGGCCCGCCCGTTTCATTGCCCGACTCGCCGCCGCTGCCGCCGCCTTGGTCCCCGTCCTCGCTCGCTGCCCCTGGTCCTCGGTCGACGTCCCGACATCCCTGCTCCTCCTGCACGTTTGCGACAAGGGCCGCCGCTGCTGCTCCTGCTCCTGCTTCTGGCGCCGGCCCCGTTGCCGCCGTTGATGCCGCCGCCGCCGCCGCTGCCTTGGATGCCACCGACCATAGCTCCGCCGCGCCCAGGCGCTGGCCGCCGCACAGGTCCGAAAGCTCAAAGTCGCGCGAGTCGCGACGCGTGCGACGCCGGGGCGTCGGGGTCGTGATTCTGAACAGTCGCTTGAGCTCGATCATCCCGCGTTTCAAAACGAGTTTCGAAAGGCCCCCCCTCTTCTTGGAAAGGCGCAAAGAGAGAGGGGCCCTCCCCGCGACCACAACTAGGGGTTGGTCTGATGCGTGAAAGGCTTCATTGTATGCGAGGGTAAGCGACGCGAAGAAGAGGGCAACATTTGTTGCGCGCGACCGCCAGCCGCCTTCACGCCGACCGCCGACCGCCCGACGCGCGGCCGCCGCTTCATTTCAACGGCGCGCGCTGATCCCTCACATCGTCACGATCGCTTCTACACAAACACAAACCTAGGTACACACGCGGACATCACACACACACACCCACCATCTCCCAAACAGACGACGCAAAACACCGACGAGAGAGAGAGAAAGGGCGTCTCCCCCCCTTGACAAAAGCAAGACAGGGGAAGGAAACGCGGGCGCGGCGGGGCGCCATGGCGACGGGCCGCTTGACCGCGGACCTCATTCTCCGCAGTCCGCAGCACCTCGACCCGACGAGCCTGTACAGCCTCGACCTGCGTGGTGCGTTTGCCAACGCAAAAAGAGGCTCTCCTCTCTGTGGGGCCGCCAAACCGACACCCGTGATCTCACCTCGACCTCTACTCGTCCAATCCACGCGTAACACACGCCCACTTGACAGGCAACAAGATCAGCGTCATCGAAAACCTGGGCGCCACGCAGGTGCGTCCTCGTCGTCGTCGTCCTCGCCGCCGTTGGTGCCCGTCGTCGGCGGCCTTTGCCGGATGTCGACAGCGCGCTTCCCCCCTTGTCCCTGTTGCAAACACACCGACAACCCGCCGCACCTCCATCCCCACCTTGCTCCCAACCATCACTCAACTGCCTTGACCTAAACAAACAACAGGACCAGTTCGCGTCGATTGACCTGTGCGACAACGCCATCGCCCGCCTCGACGGCTTCCCCCGCCTCCCCCGCCTGCGGCAGCTCCTGCTGGCCAACAACCGCCTCGCGCGCGTGGCCCTGGGCTTGGGCGACCTGCTGCCCGGCCTGCAGACCCTGGTCCTGACAAACAATCGGCTGGCCGAGCTGCGCGACCTGGCGCCGCTGGGCGCCTTTGGAAAAACGCTCACGCTGCTGTCGCTGGTCGGCAACCCGTGCGCGGGCCGGCCGCGGTACCGGGCCTACGTCCTGTCGCTGCTGCCGGCCCTCAAGGTGCTCGACTTCACAAAGGTCAAGGCGCAGGAGCGCGAGGAGGCGCGGAGGCAGTTCCCCGAGGGCTGCGCCGCGCCGGCCCCGCCCGTCAGCGCGGCGGCTGCGCCGCCGGCCGCAAACGGCGTCGCGGGCGGCGGCGGCGGAGCAGGAGCAGGAGCAGGAGCGGAAGCAGGAGGGCCAGAAGGGGCAGGAGGGGCAGCGGCAACAGCAGCAGAAGCAGCAGGAGGAGGAGGAGCAGCAGCAGGGGCAGGCGCGGCGACAGACGGCGGCGGCGGCGGCGCCGGCGCCGCGCCGCCGACGCAGCGGCAGCTGCTTGCGCTTCAGGCGGCCATCGCCGGCGCCGCCACGCTCGAGGAGGTGGAGCGGCTGGAGGCGGCGCTGGCGGCGGGGCAGGCGATGGCGCCGGAGGAGGCGGCGGAGATGGACGCGGAGGCGGGAGGGGCGGAGGGACGAGCCGGGGGCGAAAAGGAGGAGGGCGGCGGGGACGGGTGAGTGAGGGAGGGAGGGTGGGAGTGGGGGAGTGGCCGCCCCCCTCTTTCCTTTTCGCGAACGAACGACTCTGCCCGTTGTGACCTGCCCGTGACGAGTCTCAACAGTCTCGACCTACGACCGACCGCCACCCGCGCCGCGGTGGCGATAGGCAGCGCGCGTTTACCGAGAATGGCTGAAACGTCGGAGACAAAACAGTTTGGGGCCGATTCCGTTCCCCGTTCTCTCGGTCCGTCGGCCCAAGCGCCGAGGCCGAGCGCCGCCGCCGACCTTTTGAACGTCGAGAACGTCAAAGCGCCCGGTCCATACGCCCTACGCCCTTCCCCCCCACCCACACATTGACACCCACAATCCGCACGACCTCCATTGAACCCCTCATCACTGTCACGCGCGCAAGCAGAGACCCTCACCTTGCCATCGCGCGCCTGCCGCTTTCAGGAAGACTCTCGCTGTTCTTCCTTGTCTCTGTCTCTCCGCGCGCCGGAAGCCAACATCCGCCTGTCAAAGCCGAACCGAGTGGATCGGCCAGGTCTGAGCACCGGGGTCCCGGCGGGGCGCGCGCAAGCGCGGCGCGTCAAGGAGCGCGAGAGCTCCGAGGGCAGAGGGGCCCGGAGAGTCGCCGCCAGCGCGCCCGTCGACGCCGGCGCGCGCGCTCCGCCCTTCGGACGGCCGCCGGCGCCGACGACGCCTCGCGCTCTTTCGAAACCGACAGCCGCCCGCAAAGCAAAGCAAGGGAAACAATGTGCGGCATCTTCGGCTACTACAACTACAACGTCGGCCAGGACCTGCGCGGCATCCTCGACACCCTCTTCCAAGGGCTGCGCCGCCTGGAGTACCGCGGCTACGACTCGTCGGGCGTGTGCGTCGACATTGTCGAGGGCGGCGGCGGCGGCGGCGGCGGCGGCGGCGGCGGCGGCGGCGGCGGCGGCGGCGAGGAGGGCGCGGCCGACGCCGGCGCCGGCGCCGCCGCCAACGGCAACGGCAACGGCCACGGCGGCGGCGCCCCCGCGCCCTGCGCCCCGCGCCGCCGCGCCTCCTCCTCCGCCGCCGCCCTCGGCACCTCCGGCCGCGCCGTCGTGCTGAAAGCCGAGGGCAAGATCGACAGCCTGCAGGCTACGGCCGACGCCTATTTATTAAATCACGCTGTGGACGCGCTGCAGCGGCACCGCACGCACGTCGGCATGGGCCACACGCGCTGGGCGACGCACGGCCCGCCGTCGGCGGCCAACGCGCACCCGCACGCGAGTGACGACGGGAACGAGTTTGTGGTGGTGCACAACGGGATCGTGACCAACTACGCGGCGCTGAGGGCGTGGCTGGTGAGTTTGCGCCTTGTGTTTTGTTTTGTTTTGTTTTTTGCCGCCGTCGTTGTTGTTCTTGTTCGTGTGCCCTGTCGCCCGCGCGCGTGGCTCTCGCCCCCATGAGCGCCCCCTTGTTGCTCACACTGTCCATTCTTTCTTACTCTCTCCTATCCTAACAACAATAACAACGCCAAAAAAACAACGAAACAAAACAAAAACAACGCCCCCAACCCAAAACAAAACGCCCGGCCCCCAAAAAACGCCATCCCTCGACAGACCAAGCGCGGCGAGGCCTTCATCTCCGACACCGACACGGAGGTCATCCCCAAGCTGTGCCGCTACGTGTACGCCTCCCTGGCGGCCGAGGCGCAGGCGCAACGCGCCGGCTCGGGCGGCGGCGCCAACGGGGGGGGCGACAACGGCGCGCCGAGCGAGGGGGAGGAGGAGGACGGCGGCGGCGGCGGCGGCGGCGCCCCGGCAGCCCGCCCGCTCTCGGGCCCCGAGGTCGTGCCCTTCCCGCGCTTGGTGATGGAGGTGCTCAAGCGCCTCGAGGGGGCGTACGCCATCCTCGTGCGCTCGTCGCACTACCCGGGCGAGCTGGTCGCGTGCAAGCGCGGCTCGCCGCTCATCCTGGGCGTCAAGGAGGAGGACGGCAGCGGGGCCGGGGCCGGCGCCGACGGCGGGGCGGCGGCGGGGGGCGCCGCCGGCGGCAAAGCAGGAGCGGCGGCGGCGGCGGCGGGGGCGGCGGCGGCGGCGTCGCCGCCGCCCCCCCCCTCGCGCGGCCCGGCAGGGCCCTCACACGGCCAGGGTCACCGCCACATGGCCTCCGGCCCGCGCGCCGAGGCCGGCGCCGGCGTCAGCAAGACCGCCGGCACCCACAGCGCCGCCGCCGCCGCCCCCGTCCCCGCCGCCTCGGTCGCCAAGGCTGCCGCCGCCGCCGACGCCCGCACCGCCGCCCCCGGCGCGCCCTCCTCCTCCCTGCCCCGCCGCGCCGGCCCCTTCGCCCGCGTCGCCGACAGCTACGACCGCGCCACCTGGGCCCCCTCCCTCGAGTGCTGGGTCGCCTCGGACGCCAGCGCGGTGGTCGAGCACACGCGCCGCGTCATCGTGCTGGAGGACGGAGACGTGCTTCACGTGTGCGGCGGCGGCTGGGGCATCTACAACCTTGGCGCCGCCGACGTGGACGCCGCGGTTCCGCGCGCCTTGCAGACGCTGCAGGTGGAGGTGGACCAGATCGTCAAGGGCGGGTACGACCACTTCATGCTCAAGGAGATCCACGAGCAGCCCGAGGCGATCGTGCAGACGATGCGCGGGCGGGTGCTGATCGGCGGGCGCGGCGACGACGGCGACGGCGGCGCGGCGGCGGCGGCGGCGGCGGCGGCGGCGGCGGCCGCCGCTTCTCCTCCTCCTCCCGGCGCCGCCGCTTCCGCCGCCGCCGCCGCCGACGGCCCCCTCTCCCCCGGCCCCCCGCCGAGTCCCCCTTCCCCCGCCCGGCCGTCCGACCCCCGCCAGCAGGCCTACCTCCAGCAGCGGCTCCACGCCCGCGCCGGCGCGCCCCGCCACCCGCGCATCAAGCTCGGCGGCCTCGTCGAGACGGGCGACGTCGTCCGGCGCTCGAGGCGCATCATGTTTGTCGCCTGCGGCTCGAGCTACCACGCCTGCCTGGCCGCGCGCAGCACCGTGGAGGAGATGACCGACGCCCCCGTCGTCCTGGAGCTCGCGTCCGACCTGCTCGACCGCCAGGGGCCCATCTTCAGGGACGACACGTGCGTGTTTGTGAGCCAGTCTGGCGAGACGGCAGACACGCTGCGCGCCTTGGAATACGCCAAGCAGCGCGGCGCGCTTTGCGTCGGAGTGACCAACACTGTGGGCTCGTCCATCTCGCGCGCCACGCACTGCGGCGTGCACCAGAACGCCGGGTACGAGATCGGCGTGGCCTCCACGAAAGCCTACACGTCGCAGATCGTGTGCGTGACCATGATGGCGCTGGCGCTCGCGGAGGACTCGATCTCAAAGATGGCGCGGCGCGACGAGATCATCTCGGCGCTGGCCGAGCTTCCGGCCAAGATCCGGCGGGCGCTGCTGCTGGACGGGCAGATGCGCGCCTTGGCGGGGCAGCTGAACGCGCAGCGGAGCAACTCGCTGCTGTTCTTCGCGCGGGGGGCCAACTACGCGACGGCGCTCGAGGCGGCGCTCAAGGTGAGGATGAGGGAGAGGGGAAAAGCGGAGCATATGGTTTGTTTTTTGGGGGGCCGGGGGGGGTGGGTCGCGGCGGCGCGTTTTTCGAGCGCTCTTTTTTTTGTGGTACGACTCGACCATTTCACCCGTCCATACACCCCTATTACCCCAAAAAACCACCAAAATTACCATCCCACAACAACAACCCCCAAAAAACAGATGAAGGAGGTCGCGCTCATCCACTCGGAGGGCATCCTCGCGGGCGAGCTGAAGCACGGCCCCCTGGCGCTGGTCGACGGGACGCTGCCCGTGGTGGTCGTGGCCACCCGCGACGCCGTGTACGCCAAGATGCAGTCGGTGATCCAGCAGCTCCTGGCGCGGGGGGCGCGGCTGGTCGTGCTGTGCAGCGAGGGGGACGAGGGGATGCGCGCCCTGGCGCGCGAGAGGGGCGGCGCAAAGGGGGATCTCACTTTGGTCGAGGTGCCGCCAACGGCCGACGCGCTGCAGCCCGTCGTCAACATCGTGCCGCTGCAGCTGCTGGCCTACCACCTGACGGTGCTGCGGGGGCTCAACGTGGACCAGCCGCGCAACCTGGCAAAGTCGGTGACGGTGGCGGACTGAATTTGGGGGGGGCGGCAGAAAGCGCAAATGGCCGCCCCCCATTTTTGCGTTTTTGCGTTTTTGGGGTCGTGTTTTTGTTTCCGCGCGCGGTTTGTTCGCGCTCTGGTCATTTCTTTTCCGGTCGCGGCGGGAGTGCGGTGGTGCCGCTGCGGCATAGACATAGAGGGGGAGCGCGTTTCTTTGGGGTGGGCACTGTTAAAAAACGAACCGTATTTGCAATCGCCGCAGACGCCTTTTTTGTTCGACCCGTCGCTGCTTTTCCCGGCCCCCCCCCCAAAAAGGCGTCGGCAAACCTTCTCTCAGCGCCGCGACCGACCCTGGACGGCGGCTCCCGCCAACACGGTGGGTTCATGACTCGTGATCCTCGGAGCGGCCGAGCTGGCCTCTGCTATCTCACGCGACGCGAGTTTGTGCAGCTTCTTGAGGCTTCTGGGCGATTCGCGCGCATTGATGATACCCCCGATACAACACGAAAGTCCTCCCCCCTTGCCAAAAGGGAGAGCCTCCGGGGGAAGGCACCGCACTCTCTCCGCGTCCCCCCCCCCGTCACCTCATTCCGTCGCGCGCATGTTATACACGTACAAAACTATCACATTCGTGGTCCACGCTCCTACATAGATAGATATAGAACGGCCCTCGTCGGAGGAGAGAGAGAGCCTACGTAAACGAAACCTGACGCCCCCCCCCCCCGTCCGTTCCTCGCATTCTTTCGCGCGCGCGGGAAAAGGGGGGAAGCGAGCGGCCATGATGGTGCTGCAGGAGGTGCTGCGCGCGGCGGGTATGCTCCTTGCGGGCCTGGTGGTCGTGGTGAGTCCGCTCGCGCGCGCAGAGCGACGTTTGCGTAGAGGGCTGTTCGCTTTTCGCGCGTCCGTCGGCGGTGGCGGCGGCGGCGACGACGCGGCGAGGAGGCGCCGCCGCCTGTCGACTGTTGTTGCCCCATTTGTCCGTCGCCCGCAAGGTCGACACGTAGTGTTTGAGCAGACACACCTGCACAACGTCCCCGCGCTCCCGCCGAAAACACGCCAACAAAGAAATAAAAAACAAAAAAATGAACAACCCCACAAAACAGGTCGCGTGGGAAGGGCTCAACCTGCCGGCGCGCCGCCGCTACCGCCGCTTCGCGGGACCCCCTCCCCGCTTCCTGCTCGGCAACGCGCGCGGCGTGGTGGCCGACGGGTTCATGGCGTTCCGGTCCGTGCAGCGGTGGCGCGAGGCGCACGGGCCCGTGTTCGTGTGGTGGTGGGGCCTGAGGCCGCTGCTGGTCGTGAGCGGTGAGTTTTGTTTTCGTTTGGCTGCCCTTTTCCACAGGGGGGCGGGCGACACGCACGCTCAGGCCCCTCTTGCCCCCCCAGCACCCCCCAACAAACCGACCACGACCGCCGACGAAACAAACAAAACAAACAAAACAAAACAAACAGACCCCGAGATCGTGCGCCAGGTCGCCGTGCGCGGCTTCAAGTCCTTCCCCGACCGCGAGCTGCTGGCGCCGGCGCCCCAAGGCGCCACCTTCGAGCGCCTGGTGCGCGAGGGCCTCATCTTTGGCAAGGGCGGCTACTGGCTGTCGGTGCGCGCGGCCCTGCAACCGCTGTTCCACGCGGCCAACTTGCCGGCGCACGGGGGGATGATCGCGGGCGCGATCGAGGAGAGCATGCTGCGCGGCCTGGGCGCGGCGACGGCGGCGGGGAGCGTCGGCGGCGAGTGCAGCGGCGGGAGGGGGAACGGCAGCAGCGGCCGCGACGACGCCGCCGCGACGGCCGCCGCCGCCGCCGCTCCCCGCTCGGTCGACATGAGCGCGCGCATCTGCAACCTGACGCTCACGGCGCTCGGCGAGTGCGTGTTCGGCGTCCCCTTTGACGTGCGGCAAGAGGGCCACGTGGAGGGCGAGGAGGACGGGCGGCGGCAGCAGCAGCAGCAGCAGCGAGCGCCGGGCGGCGGCGGCGGCGGCGGCGCAAGAGGCGGCGGCGACGGCCGCCGCCTCGAGAGCAGCCCGGAGGAGGAGGAGGGCGAGGCCCCGCTCGTGGCCGCGGCCCGCGTCGCCCTCGAGGGCCAGATCACGGGCATGGCCTACGGCCTGGTGCCGCCCGTCCTGCGCCCCCCGCTCTTTTGCCTGCTGCGCGCACTGCCGACGCCCGGCCTCGCGCGCCTGGCGGCGGCGCGGCGCGTGCTGTGCGGCGTGGCGCTCGTGCTCAGCCGCAACGCCGTGTCAGCCGGGGGCGCGAGGGCGCGGGCGGCGGCGGCGGCAGCGGCGGCGGCGGCGGCGTCGGCCCCTGGCGCGGCGGCGGACCAAGGCGGGGCGTCGGCCAAGGCCGGCGGCGGCGGCGGCGGCGGCGTGGGCGCCGCTACAGGCGCCGCCGAGCGCCGCCCCGCACACACCAACGGCAGCAACGGCGGCAACGGCGGCAACGGCGGCAACGGCAGGAGCAGCGGCGGCGGCAACGGGGGCGGCGGCAACGACGACCGCGAGGAGCGCGCCGATCTGCGCGAGATGCAGCGCGAGTTCCTCGCCAGGTCCGCGGTCGCCGCCCGCGCCTCGCAGCGCTACGCCAGCGCCGTGCCGCGCGCCGGCTCGGCGCTCGACTGCCTCTCCCGCGCGCGCAATCGCGCCGAGAGCGGCCGGCCGCTGCGGCTACGGCACCTTGTCGCGCAGGCCAACTCGCTCTTGATCGCCGGGCACGACACCAACGGCATGGCCCTGTCGGCCGCGCTGCTGTTCCTGTCGACGCACCCGGCGGCGGAGGCGGCGCTGCTGGCCGAGGTGGACGGGTTTTACGCGGCGCTGGAGGCGATCGAGCGGGAGGAGGAGGAGGTGGGGCGGCGGGCGCGGGGCGACGCGGGGGCGGGCGGCGAGGGGGCGGCGGGCGGCGAGGGGGCGGCGGCGGGCGCCCGCGCGGCCCTCGGCGGCGGCGGCCGGCGCCGGCGCCCCGAGCTCACGGCCGCCGACGCGGCGGCGGGCGCCTGCTTCCCCTACGCCGAGGCCGTGCTCAAGGAGGCGGTTCGGCTCCTGCCGCCCGGGTGGATGACGACGCGGCTGGCGACCGACGGGGGCGAGCCGCCGAGCGAGGGCGGCGTCGGCGGCGGCGGCAGCGGCAGCGGCGGCGGCCCGGGCGGCGGCGGCGGCGCTAGCATCGGCGGCGGCGGCGGCAGCGGCGGTGGCGGCGGCAATGGGGGCGCCCCCGAGGTGGGCGGCGCGCCCGTGCCCCCCGGCACCCTCGTGTACCTGGACGTGTGGGGCATCCACCACCACCCCGACTACTGGCCCGAGCCCTTGGCCTTCCGGCCCGAGCGCTTTTTGGGCGCGGGCGCCGGCAGCCCGGCGCTGTGCGCGGCGGCGGCAGCGGCGGCCGAGGCGGCGGCGGCAGCCACGCGGGCCGGCGGCGCGGCGGGCGCCAAGAGGAGCAGCCTGGGCGGTGGCGGCGGCGGCGGTGGCGGCGAGGCGGCCACGACGCCCAAGGCGGCCGCCAGCGCCCGCCCGAGCGCGCTCGGCGGCGGCAGCGGCCCCGGCGGCGGCAGCGGCGCCGGCGCGCCCTCGGTCGCCGCCACCGGCGGCGGCGTCGGCGCCTCCTCCGCGGGCGCCCACCCCTACGCCTGGCTCGGCTTCGGCGCGGGCCCCCGCCTCTGCGTGGGCTACAAGTTTGCCGTCATGGAGGCCAAGATGGCGCTGGTCGCTCTGTACCGCGATTACGTTTTCCGCGTCGACGCCGCGCGGACGCCGCTCAGCGCCCGAAACTGGGAGGTGCCGGGCGTGCCGCACACGCGCGGGGGGCCCCCGATCCCGCGGCTGAGGCCCGGGGTGACGCTAGGGTTTCGGGACGCGCTGTGGATGACGCCCTTGCCGAGGCGGAGGGGGGAGGAGGTGGGCGGGAGGGGGGCGGCGGACGAGGCGGCGGCGACCGTCCACGTTGCGGTCGGCGGCGGCGGCGGCAAAAAAGAGGTGTGATCGTGCAGAGTGACGCGGCTGTTATTTATAAGGACTCGACACACGACAAGGAGGAAGGGAGAGCCAGAGATGCAGGCATCGGCACACAAACCGCCGACCGCTCCCGGCGACGCGCGAAACGCACCGTCCGAGAGACGCCGACAAAAAACGCCACCACGAGAGCCGCACCCACCCCCCTGTTTTTTACATCATCGTGTAGTTGGGCCCGCCGCCGCCCTCGGGCGGCGTCCAGCGGATGTTGCGCCGGACGTCCTTGACGTCGCACGCCTTGCAGTGCAGGCAGTTTTGCGCGTGGATCGTCAGCCGCGCGATTTTTTTTCCCCGCGCCGCCCGCTCGCCGCCGCCGCCCTCGCCTCCGCCGCCCTCCTTCCCCCGCTCCTCCCCCTCCCCCTCCTCCTCCTCGCGCCACTCGTACACCCCGGCGGGACAGTACCTCGACTCGGGCCCGCCCGCGTACCGCTCGTAGTTCCACGCCCGCATCTCCCCCTCCCCCTTTGTCAAGACCAGGTGCGAGGGCTGCCCGTGCGCGTGGTTCGTCCCCGACAAGAAGAGCGAGGTCGGCAGGTCGAGCGCAAGCGCCCCGTCCGGGCGCGGGTAGCGCGTCCCTCGCGGGTCCAGCGCCGAGGAGGCGCCAGCGGGAACCTCGCGCAGGGCGGCGTGGTCCGCGCCCCCGCCGCGCGCGTGGGGGATGGTCCACGGCTCGCGGCCGCGGAAAAGGTAGGTCGACACGGCGGCGAGCGCCAAGCCCGGCAGCAGGCCCCAGCGGAAGCCCGGGCGGATGTTGCGCGCGGCGCGCAGCTCCTCGCCGACCCAGGTGGCGTCAAGGCGCGCGGGGTAGCCCGCGAGCAGAACCGGGGCGGCAGGGCGCGCCGGGGTGGAGGGGACGGGGCCGCCGCCGGCGTCGAGGCCGGCGCCATTGTTGGCGCTCGCCGATGCCGCCGCCGATGCCGCCGCCGATGCCGCCAGCGCTGCCGCGTCGTCCGCGTCGCACAGCGCCCGGAACGCCTCCTCCGCCGCCACGATGCCGCTCTTCATCGCCGTGTGCACGCCCTTGATCTTCGGCACGTTCAGAAACCCCGCGGCGCAGCCGATCAGCGCCCCTCCCGGGAAGATCAGCCCGGGCACCGACTGCAGCCCTCCCTCGTTCAAAACGCGGGCGCCGTACTGGACGCAGCGCCCTCCCTCGAGCAGCGCCTTTAGCCTGGGGTGGCGCTTGAGGCGCGCGAGCTCGCCGTGCGGGGAGAGGGACGGGTCGGCGTAGTCGAGGCCGACCACGAGGCCGAGGGCGACGCGGCAGCGGCGGGGGACCTTGCCGCCGCTGCTGCTGCTGCTCGCGGGGGCAGGGGCGGCAGTGGGGGCACCGGCCGCAGCGTCGTCCGTCGCTCCTCCTGCCGCCGCCGCCCCTCCCACCGCCTGCTCCTCCTCCTCAAACCCCTGCTCGTCCGGCTCGGGCCCCATGTGGTACACGAAGCCCCCGCCGTACACGTCGTTCGGCAGCGGGTACCCCACCGTGTGCCAGACGGTACCGGGGACGTGGCGCGAGGGGTCGACCTCCCAAACCTCTTTTATTCCCAGAGCAAAAGTCTGGCCGCACGCGCCGCCGCCGGCGAGCGTGGTCGCCGGCGGCACGGCCCGCTCCTCGGCGGACAGGGGCGGCGGCCTGTAGGGCCCGCGCGCGGGGGGTTTCGGCGCGGGCGGGGGCGGCAGGGTGCGCGCGCGGGCGCGCGCGTCCGCGCGCGCCTCCTCGAGGGCGGCGCCGCCCACGGGGCGCGCGCCCCAGCCGCCGGCCGAGCCGCCGGGGCCGCGCAGGCCGAAGGCCGCCTCGGCGTCGGCCGTCAGCGACCCGCGCGCCCCCTCGGCCAGCAGCGTCACGCGCGCCAGCAGGTCCACGCCCGGCGCGTGCGGCCGCCCGTCCCCGCCGACGGCTTTATCCCCGGTATCCCCCGTGGCCACGCCTGCCAAAGCGCCGTCCCACCCGAAAAGCAGCTCTTTCCCCGCGAACCCGGGAAGCACCTCGACCCCCATGGCCTCGGCCGCCCGCCCGAGCCACCGGCACAGCTGCGACAGCGAGACCACGTACCCCTCCCCGCGCGTCTTCATCTGGGGCGGGCAGGGCAGGCGCGCGGCCCGCTCGCGCGAAAGGAAAAAGAAGCGCTCGTTAGTCACCCTCTGGCGCAAGGGGAGATCTCTCCAAAGATCGGCGTCCGAGATCGGCGCGTTGGCGGCGGCGGCCGCGACCTTTTCCTCGGCGTCGCGCGCGGTCGCCGCCGCCGCCTCGCGCGCGGCCGCCGCCTTGCCGCCCGCGGGCGGCTGCCCGCTGCGCTCGCGCCACTCGGGGAACAGCTCGTCCAGCGCGCGGGGCTCGAGCACGCACCCGGAGAGAATGTGGCTGCCGACCTCGGCGCCCTTGTCGACGACGGCGGCGCTGAACGCCCTGTTCTCGCGGCGGCAGAGCTGGGCGAAGCGGACGGCGGCCGAGAGGCCGGCGGGGCCGGCGCCGACGATGAGCAGGTCGAAGGGCATCTGCTCGCGGGGGGGCGCCGCTGCTGCTGGGGAGGGGGAGCGGGAGGGGGAGCGGGCGGCGTCGGCGGCGGCGCGGGGCGCGGCAGACAAGGCGGCGGCGGCGGCGGCGGCGGAGCACCGGTGCTGCGGCTGGCCGGCCGGCGGCGCCCAGCGCGCCAGGCGTAGCAGCCGGGCGGCGGCCTGCGCCAGCGGCCGCGGCGCCGCGCCGAGCATCGTGGGGAAAGTGCGGGGGGCGGCAGCAAGGGGGGGGGAGGGCGGTGGCCCAGGCTGCTGTTGTTTCGGGAGACGCAGGAGAAAGTTGCTGGCGTCCAAAGGAATGCCTGGACGATCGCCGGGTTTTGGAGGGCCAGCTGCCTCACTAGTTCAGTTGTGAAGCAGGACCGAGGGGCGATTGGCGTGGAGGGAGGAGGTTGAGTTACGGGACTTGGAAAGACAAACCGATCGATGGCGGCGTCGCTCGTCAACGTCGCTTAAAAGCGCGCGCTCGGCCGCCACTTCGCCCAACCTCTGCACGCGCTCCCACCCCCGGTACACTTTGGCGTCACGCACGCCATCCAACAACGACGACGACCAGAACTTCAAGAGCTTTGTTGCCGAGAGCAAACGGGAGAGCAGTAGAGAAAGAGAGAGACCACCCTCTGATGCTGACGCTCCGCCCGCGCGCGCCTCACGTCGCAACATCAGGCAGGCACCGCAGCAGCAGGTCCGGGCCGTCCGCACCACCCACGCAGCGCCCAATAATGGGCGGGGAGCAGCGGCAGCGGCTCCTGTCGGGCCTCGGCATCGTCGCCGCCGCCGCTGCCGACACCAACGCCGACGCCGGCGCCGGCGCCGCCCCGCCGCCGTCCCCCTCGCGCCCTGTCGACTGGCGGGCGACGGGGCTATGCTTCGCGATTCCTGCGCTCGCGGGCGCCCTCTTCGGCGCCGACATCGGCGGCACCTCGGGCGCCGTCGTCTCCCTCACGGGGCCGTTCGCGGGCGCCGACTGGGCCGGCACCGCTTTGAGCCCTTTGCAGTCTGGCGCCGTCGTCTCGGCCTCGCTCTTTGGCGCGCTCGCGGCCAGCGCCGCCGCCCTCGCCTCCGGCGACCGCCTCGGCCGGCGCACCGAGCTCGCGGCCGCCGGCGCCCTCTACGCCCTGGGCGCGGGCGCGGCCGCCCTGAGCCCCTCGTTTGCCGCCCTGGTGGCCGGCAGGGCCGTCTACGGCTGCGGCATCGGCCTCGCCATGCACGCGGCGCCGGCCTACATCGCCGAGACGGCGCCGGCCTCCGTGCGCGGCCTGCTGGTCGCCCTCAAAGAGGCGGCCATCGTCGCCGGCATTCTCGCCGGATACGTGGCGGGCGCGGCCCTCGCGGGCGACGGGTCCGTCGGCGGGTGGCGCGCGGTGTACGCGTGCGCGGTGCCGCCCGCCCTGCTGCTGGTGGCGGGCGCGTCGCTGCTGATCCCCGAGTCGCCGCGCTTTTTGCTGCTGTCGGGCCGGGGGCGCGCAGCGGCGGCCGACGCGCTGCGCTGCGCCGAGGGCGCGCGCGCGGCGCTGCCCTCCGACGTGGACGCCGAGCTCGCGGCCGTCGAGGCCGCGCTCGACGAGGCGCGCGAGGCCGAGCGCGTCGAGGCGGCGCGCGTCGGCGGGGGCCGGGCCTGGTTCCTCCAGCCGGTCTACCGCCGCCCGCTGACCGTCGGCCTGTCGCTCGTGGTGCTGCAGCAGCTGACGGGGCAGCCCTCCGTGCTGTACTACGCGGCGTCGATTTTCAAAGCCGCCGGGTTCGCGGGCGGCGACGGCGCCCGGGTGGCCGTCGGCTTGGGCGCCTTCAAGCTCGTTATGACGCTCGCGGCGGTGCTGCTGGTCGACAAGGCCGGGCGGCGCCCGCTCTTGCTGGGCGGGGTGAGCGGGATGACGGCGGCCCTGGTGCTGCTGAGCGCGGCGCAGGCCGGCGCGTTCTCGGGCGGCGGCGGCGGCGGCGATGCTGCGGGCGCGGCGGCGGCGGCGGTCGGCGCCGTTGCCTCCTCTTCGGGCCCCGACGCCGCCGCGCTCGTCTCCGTGGCCGCCCTCCTGCTCTACGTCGGCTGCTACCAGCTCTCCTTCGGGCCTATCTCTTGGCTGCTGGTCGGCGAGCTGTTTCCGCTGGGGCGGCGGGGACAAGCGATCGCGGCGGCCGTGCTCGTCAACTTTGGCACGAACGCCCTTGTTTCCTTGGCGCTGCCGCAGGCGCAGGCGGCGCTGGGCCCCTCTGCTACTTATGCTGTTTTCGCGGGCGTAGGCGTCTTTGCGGTGCTCTTGATCAACAGCATCGTGCCCGAGACGCGCGGCAAGACGCTCGAGGAGATCGAGGCGCTTTGGGCGACCAAGGAGGAGGAAGGGGCGGGCGGCGGCGGGGCGGCGTGAGGGAGACGATGTGATGGAGAGAGAGCAAGCGCGGGGGGCGCAAGCGCTGGGGAGGGCGCGAAGCGAGAGATCGTTTTTTCTTCCTCTTCCTATTTCTGCTTCATTCTTGCAATTTCGGTTCGTTCCGTCGCCGTCTGAAGAACGCCCGAAGCAGCTCCGCCGCTTCCTGCGCGCGCACGCCGGAGCGCACCTGCAGGCCCGGATTGTAGGGGTGGGGCGGGCGCGGCGGCGGCGGCGGCGGCAGGCGCGCCGGCAAAGGCGCGCCTCGTCCCCGCTCTCCCTCCTCCTCGCTCTCCTGCTCGCGCTCCTCCTTGCTGTTCTCCCCCAGGCCTGCCCGCCCCCCCGCGCCCGCCGCTCGTCCTCCCCACCTCGGCGCCGTCGGCAGAGGCAGGGGCGTCAACGACGGCAGCGGCTGCGGCAGCGGCGGCGGAGGCAACGGCGGCGGCAGCGGCGGCCGGGGCGCGCGCAGCAGCGGCAGCCAGCTGCCGTCCGCGCCCACGCGCGGCTGGCGGCAGCCGTACACCACGCGCCCGACGCGGCATGCCAGCGCGGCGCCCGCGCACATCGGGCACGGCTCGCACGTGGCGTAGAGCGTGGCGCGCGGCAGGGCGGCGCGCCACGATGCGCCGCCGGCAGACAGCGCGGCCAGCGCGGAGCGGAGGGCGAGGGCCTCGGCGTGGGCGGTGGGGTCGCGCAGAGCCTCGGCGCGGTTGCCCTGGGCCGAGCCGAGGGCGAGGGAGGGGGGGCCCACGCGCGGCGGCCAGGGCGACGGCGGGCGGGCGCGGCCGCTCCCCGCCGCCGAGGCCGCCGCCCCGTCGCCCGGCGCGTCCCCCTGCTCCTCCCCCTCCGAGATGACCACCACGGCGCCGACTGGGACCTCGCCGCGCTCCCCCGCGAGGCGCGCCTGCTCGAGGGCGACGCCCATCCAGTGGCGGTCGGCCGCGTCCAGCAACGGGTCTGACGTTGGTTCCTCGGCGGTTTCGGCGGCGACGACGAGCGTTTCGGCGTCGGCGTCGGCGTCGGGGGCGGTGGATGGCGCTGGCAGCGCGACGGCGACACAGGTAGCCCGCGCGCGCGGCTCGGCGCCCATCTCGCCGAATGGAGGAGTCGACGACGACGCATCGGCCCGACGCAGATGGCGCGGACCGGGGGAGACGGCGGCGGAGCGCGCGCGCCAAGGGCCGATCCCGGAAGAAGACGCGGTGACCCTTCTCCTGCGCGCGGGCGCCGACCTGGGGCCGCCGCTCTGGGTCCAGGGGTCGCGCAAGAGACTCATGGACATGGTGGATGCGATAGTGCGATTCGCTTGGATTGGCCGGACCCGACTCGTCTTCTTGGACGTCTCAATCGGGCGGCGCTGCCGTCGGCGTCGCTCGTCGCGGCGTCACTCGGGCTCGCTCTACTTTTTGATCCGCCTCCTGTCCCTCACAGCACCAATCAAAATCAACCAATCTGCAAACACATGCACGCCATAGCCACCACCACCGCCGCCACCACCCGCCTGCTCTCCGCGCGCGCCAACCGCTTGTTCGCGTCGCGTCGCCGGGACCCCCCCGCGATGGCGAGCAACGACAACCCCGCGTGCTGCGGCGCGTCCGCCGCCGCGCCCGTCAAGCTCGACTACATGCCCGTCGGCAAGATGGAGAAGCTTCCCGGAACCGAAACCGCCTGCTGTGAGTTTTGCCGGGTGCTTTGGTCGGCGCGTCGTCGGCGCGGCGCGCCGCGGCGTCGCCTCCGTCGCCTCCGTCGCCTCGCTCGCCCGACCAGAATCTCACTCCCCGCTAAAAAATCCGCCAGACTTTGTCGGCGAGCCGACCAAGGCCGTCCTCGTCATGGTGCCCGACATCTTCGGCATCCACGAGTTTCTGCAGAGCACGCAGGTGGCCGACCGCCTCGCCGCCGCCGTGCCCGGCATCGGCGTGGCATTTCCCGACGTGTTCAGCGGCGCGCCCGCGTGGTCCATGGACGAATTTCCGCCCAAGGACAAGGCCAAGTTCGGGGCGTTCCTCGCGGCGCACCCCTACGACAACGCGCACGTCAAGGGGGTCATGGCGCGGGCGTTCGAGGCGCTCGAGGGGCGCGCCGCGGGCGGCGGCAAGGGGGGCGGCGGCGGCGGCGGCGGCGGCGGCGGCGGCGGCGGCGGCGGCATCGGCGGCGGCGGCAATGGCAGCGGCGGCAGCGAGGCGGCGCGGACGGTGGGCGCGGCGGGCGCGGCGGGCGCCCCCCCCCCCCCCCCCCTCCCTCTGCCGCGCTTCACCCTCGGCTTCTGCTGGGGCGCCCTCATGGCGTTCGAGGCCAACGCCGACGCGGCGATGCGCGTGGCCGCGTCCGCGGGCTGCCACCCGACCTTCTTCGGGCGCGAGGCGGAGATCGGCGCGCGGCTCGGCGGGCCGGTCATTCTGGTGCCGGCGGCCGGCGACCCGGGAGAGGCCGTCGTCGCCGCCGCGCGCGCGGCGGGTCTGCCGTTTGCCGGGCGGTGCGTCGTCCGCCCCTTCCCCGAGCAGGTGCACGGCTTCATGGCGGCGCGAGGGGACTACGCCGACGCCGGGGTGCGCGAGGCCGCGGGGCAGGCGGTCGGGGCGGTCGCCGAGTTCTTCGCCGGGGTGATTGAGGGGTGAGGGGGGAGAGAAAGAAAGAAAGAAAAAGGCGTCGTGGACCGCGTCGCTTTTTTTCTTTTTTTGGATCGAGTTTGTAAGTTGTGTGCGGTTTGTCACAAACTGTTTGTGTGTTTGTGCTTAGAGAGAGAGAATATCGGCTCGGCGCGGCGGACCGTCGTACATGTCATCAGGTCAGTGCTGAAGCGTAGCAAAATTGTGGCGGCGCGCGCGCGAGTGAGGAAAAAGTGAAAACCGAGCATCGAAAATGAATGGAAAGAAAATCGAAACGAATGCGGCAGTCCCGAGGGCACAACACGAAGAAAACGCCTTGCCTGCAAGCCATTCTACAGCAGGTCGCGCCCCCCTCCCCCGCCCCCCGCGATTCCTTTGCCCGCCGCGTGGCTCCCCAGCAAGGCAACCCCCCCGCCGGCGGCGTCAAAGACCGCCGCCCGCGCGAACAGCGGCTCGGACCCGACCGCCGAGCAGTCCACGAGCCAGGCCGTCTCCCTCGGCGCGATCGAGTGGAGCGCCCTGTGCTCGCGCACCAGCACGCTGAACGTCGAGGCGCTGAGGCCCGCGAAGCCGCGCGCGCGCGCGAGCACGAGGAAGTCGACGAGCGCGAGCTGGTCGGGCTGCAGGGCGGCGAGCTCGGCGGCGGGGAGCACGTCCTCCTTGAAGACGAGGCGGGCACCGTGCGGGCGGAGGCGCGCGCGGAGCTCGTCGAGGGCGGCGGCGGCCTTGCCCCCCGGTTTGGCGTACGAGGGCAGGCCCGTGGCCACGTAGAGCGGCAGGCCCGGGCGGGACGCGAGGAGGTCGGGGTCGGCAGGATGGGGCGCGGCGCCGTCGGGGAGCGGCGCGCCGCCGGTCGTCGCATTCCTGGCGCCGGCGCCGCCGCCGAGACGAGACGCCGCCGCCGCCTCGGCCGCCAGCGCCGCCGAGGCCGAGGCCGCGGCGGCCGCCGCCGCCGGCGACGCCGGCGGCCCGACCATGGCGCGGCGCGCCTGCCCGTCCGTGCCAAACCCGGCCTCGCGCAGCAGGTCGAGGTAGGCGCCCCAGAACGCCTCGCGCCCGCCCATGGCGCGCAGCCAGTCGCGCGCGTCCGCCTCGACGCGCAGGTGCAGCCCGTTGAAGCCGCCCGCGCCGGACCGCCAGAACCGCGCGTCGCGCGCAAGGCGCTGCGCGGCCGTCCGCGGCGCCGTGCCGCCGCTGTTCTTGTCGCCGCCGCTCGCGCCGCCGCTTCCGCCGCCGCTTCCGCCGCCGCCGCGGTCCCTCCCCCCCGCCGCGCCCGCCCGCGCCTCCTCGCGCGCCGCGGCCAGGGCCGACGACGCCGCCGACGCCTCGTCAGCGCTGCCCCCCAGCCCCGCGGCCATGGCCGCCACCACCCGGTCGGCGAGGCTCGAGATCTCGCGCGAGAAGCGCAGCTGCCGCGCGACGGCGGCCGCCAGCGGCGACCCCGCCGCCTCTGCCGAGAACAGGGCGCAGGGCAAGTCCAGCACCACGGGCGGCGGCACGTCGTACCGCGGGTCCAGCAAGGCCGCGCCGCGCTCGCCGCGGGCGGCGGCCGCCTCGCGCGCGCCGCTGACGGCCGCCATGGCTGCGCGCACGACGGCCTCGCGCGCCTCGTCGACCAGCTCGCGCAGCGGCAGCGCCCCTTGGTAAACGCCGCCCAGTCGGACGACCTGCGCCGGCCCGAAAGGGATCGGCGGGAGGGCGCCGCCGCCGCCGCCGCCGCCAGTCGCCGCCGCCGCCGACGCCGACGAGGCCTCCGTGCCCAGGCCGTAGGTCTGAAAGGCCTCGGCGGGGAGAGTCAGGTCCGGGGGCCCGGCGCCAGGGGGGCTGAGCGCGGCGTCCCCGCCGGCCGCGCGCAGCAGCTCGCCCGCCGACGAGGGCTCCCAGAGCGAGGCCAGCGGCGCGCCGCGCCAGACGACGCGGTTGCGCCCGCGGTCCTCTGAGAAGTAGTGGGCGAACGTGTCGCGGCGCGCGGCCTGCGGGAGCAGGGCGTCCGCGCCCAGGGCCACGGCCAGGCTCAGGGCGCTGACGTGGCTGTAGTGCTGGTTGGCCAGGCCGCCGCAGGCCGTGTAGCGCAGGGCGACGGGCACGCGGCGGGAGAGGCGCCCCTCGCGCGCCCCGTACGCCAAGTAGTGCCCCGCGGCGGTGGCGGGCGTGTCGACGCCGAACGCGCGGACGTCGGGGTTGTACTCGAGGTAGGCGCGCCAGTCGAAGCCGGGGGGCAGGCGGCGGCGGGGCGAGGGTTTGTCGCGCGCCCGGGCCTTTTTGGCGCCGCCGCCGCCCCCGTCCTCGTCCTCTTCCTCGTCGTCGTCCTCGTCGCCGCCGGCCGCCGCCGCCGCGCGCTCCTCTGCAGCAAACACGTCGGCGCCAAAAAGCGACACGGCGGCCGCGCGCGCCGCCTCGGTCGTCACGGCGCCGGTGCGGAGAGGGCCTCGCGCCGGGTTGGCCGCGGCCGCCGCGCCCGCCCGGAGGCCGATCAGGGGCGCGGCTCCGACTGTCGCCGTCGCCAGCGCGCGCACCGACGCGGGCGCGGGCGCGGGGGCGGGCAGCCGAAAGGCGGGCGGCAGGGCGGCCAGCAGGGCGGCGGCCGCCGCCGACGCCGGCGTCGCGGCCGGCGGGGGCGCGGGGGCGGGCATGGGCGGGAGCATACCCCGCTGCAGGAGAAGGGTCACGGCCGGCCGCGCCGGCGCCGGCGCCGGCGCCGCGCCGCCGCCGCCGCCGCCGCCCCGCCGCTTCTTTCGTCCCTCGCCTCCTGCTGCTGCTGCTGCTGCTGCCGCGGCCTCTGCCGCCTCGCCCGCCACCGCCGCGGCCCGGGCGGCGGCGGGCGCGTCTTGCAGCGCCCCCCGCCCCGCCGCCGCCGCGTCCGCCTCGACCGCAGCCTCGACCGCCGCCGCAAGCCGCGCCGCGCGCGCCGCCGCCGCCGCCGCCGCCGCCTTCGCCGCCTTTGCCTTGTGCTGCGAGGGAAGCCCCCCCCTAGGCAGCTCGATGCGCGCCTCCTCCTCCTCCTCGCCGCCGTCGGCGCCCCGCCCTCCCTGCATGACGGCGTTAGCGCCGACAAAGGGCGGGGGAGGGGGCTGGCCGGCCGCGCTCATCACGCCGCCGCCGCGGCCCGCCGGAAGGACCGCGCCCGCCGCCGCCGCCGCCGCTGCTCGTGCTGCTGCCGCTGGCGTCGTCGCCGCCGCCGCCGCTGCTGCTCCTGCCGGCCCGGCGAGCCCGTTGATGCGCGCGGGCGACGACGTGCGCGCGACGACGGCCTCGAACAGGGCCACGTCCAGCAGCACGAAGCCCACGACCGCCAGCAGCAGCAGCGCGCGGAGCCAACCCACCAGCGGCGCAAACGCCGACGTCGCCGGCGGCGGCGGCGACGACGGCGCCGTCGACGGCGGCGACGGCAGCAGGGGGCCCTTGCCGCCGCCGTCCGCGCCCGTCGCGGATGACAGGAAGGCCAGGGCCGTCTGCTGCGGCTGCTGGAGCGCCGACAGCAGGGCGCCGGCCAGGCCGCTGTTGCTGCCCGGGCGGGGCGGGCCGCCGCCGCTGCCGCCGCTCCGACGGTATCCGTTAAGCCCCCCGGCGATGCCCGCGGCGCTCGCGTGGCCGTGGTGCATGGGCAGCCCCCCACCGCTCAGGCTGTGCGAGTGCTGGTACAGGGGGGCGCCGCCGCTGGGGGGCAGCCCTGGGGGCAACGCGGCGCCGCCGCTGCCGGCCGGCAGCGCGCCGCCGCCGCCCTGGCTGACGCCGCCCGCGCCTGACGGCGGGCCGCTGCGCGCGCCTCCTCCGCCGCCGCTCCCGCCCAGGAGCATGGAGCGCTGTAGTTGATGGTGGTGAGTTTGGTGGTGATGTTGGTGGGGTTGTGATTGACGGGAGAGCGGGGGGGGGCGTGCTGGGGGGGTGAGGACGCCGGGGAGAGGGAGACGCAGGAGAGAGGAAGGGGGACAGCAGCCGCCCTGTCGCTCGAGGTCGTTGTGTTTGACCGAATCGCAAAAAGGACCCGCCACGCCCCCCCGGGCCGAATGAGGCCGGCGCGCGCGGCCCGATGGCTTTTGATGGGGGTGCAGGCGCTCGTCCATTGGTGGGGCGGGGGCGCGCTGGGCAACCGTGCAGCGCAACGGGGCGCGTCTTCCCCTTTTTTTTTTTTTTTGGCCAAGGGAGAAAGGACCTTTACCTCGGACGTTGTTCGTCTCATGGCTGGTCGCCGCCCGCCGTCAAGCCCACAGGGGCACTCGTCCTCGTCAAGGGCTCAGCGCCCGGCGCCCGGCGCCCGCATCGGCAGAGGCTCGTCGCCCGGGAGGCGTCGCCCCAAATCAGTTTTTTCTGTGCGTCGCTTTTGTTTTTGGGTTGCTGTTGTTGCGTCCGGTTGAATGGTGCTGCTGCTGGTCAGGTCTCTCTCTCAAGGTATGGAAGGGGGTCGCGAGGTCAGAAAGACGATGGCAGTGATTGGCGGGAGGGAGGAGGACGACACGCAGAGAGCGGTTTCATCTGTCGCCGAGCGCGCCGCCGGCGCCGCTGGCCGTCGGCGTCGGTTGCGACAACCGCCGTCGGTCGGAAAAAAGTCTAGGGCCCGCAACGCGTCAACGATCGTTCAAACACACCCGCCCAACCCCCCGCTGTCCACCAAAAACAGCGACCGCTCGCGCCGGTCACACATGCAGGTTTCACATACACACCAAGATCTCCTCACGGCAGCACCAAGACAGGCTCGGACAGCCTCAGCAGCGCGTGCGGGCCGCCGTCGCGCGCCAGCGTCTCGCACCGGCCGAAGTGGGGCGACGCGAACACGTCGGCCTGCGCGCACGGAAAGTCAAACGCTGACACGTGGTCCCAGATGTGCTTGGCCTCGCCGGGCGTCAGGCCGTCCCAGCCGTCGAGCAGCGATTTGTAGCGGGCGAGGTAGGCCTCGCGCGCCTCCGTCCGCCGCCGGCCGCCGCCCCGCTGGGCACCCCCCGCCTCGCGCGCCTCTGTGTGCTGGGCACCCCCCGTCCGCCCCCCCGCCTGCCCCCCCTCCTCCTCCTCCCCCTCCTCGCCCATCCAAACGTCCAGGTAGTAGAAGCTGCCGCCCGGCCTGAGCGCCCGCGCCGCCGCCGCGAGGACGTCCCCCTTCTGCTCGGGCGCCAGGTGGTGCAGCGCAAATGCCGCCAGGATGACGTCGGCCGAGCGCGCGGGCATGGCGCGGGAGAAGGACACCATGTCGGCCTCCACCACCCGGACGGCGGCGGCGGCGGCGGCGGCGGCGGCGGCGGCGGCGGCGGCGGCGGCGGATCCAGCGGATCCGGCGGGCAGGGCGCCGGCCTCGGGCGCCGCGCGCCGCACGTCGGGAAACCCGACCACAGGCCCGCCCAGCATGTTGGCGCGCGCGTGCGCAAGCGCGACGTCGCTCAGGTCGACGCCCGTGTAGGAGGAGATTTGGCCCGCGAGCGCGGGCTCGCGCCGGAGCATGGCCGCCAGCGCGTCGGCGCCGCCGCAGCCGAGGTCGACCATTTCAAATTTTTCTCCGGCGCCGCCCTCCTTTCCGTGGCGCGCGAGCATGTCGGCGCCCAGGGCGTCCAGCAGGAGGACGTGCGACATGTAGTCGCGCTCGACCACCTTTGTGTAGACGTCCCACGTCCTGCGGAAGATCTCGACGGCGGCGGCCTTGTCGGCGTCGGTCGCGGCGCCTCGGCCGACGGGCGCCGGCGCCGCCGCCGCCGCCGCCGGGGGGGTCGTGCGCGCCATGCTTCTTGCCTTGCTTGGCGGGGGCGGCCTCTGGCGGGTGCGGCGCGCGTGCGGCCAGAGATTGGGGAGCGGGGACCTGACCAGCATGCGTCCGACGATTGGGGAGCGGAGAGGGAAAAGAGAGAGGAGGAGGGAAACAAGTGAGGGGCTTTTGTTTTTCTGGTGTGCGTGCTCGCGAGGCGAGTTTTTGGGGTGAGAGCCAGTTCGATGAGAGGGAAAGGTGAGAGACAAGGCGCGTGCGATTGTGATGAGTGATGAGTGAGAGCGAAAGGCGAAGGGGTTTATAGGGGGGTGGCGCCGCCTCGGGTTTGACGCCTTGCTTCCGCCGGGTTTGACGCCCCGCGCTCTCTTTTTTCTTCCCTCGCCCGTTTTTGATCGCCTGGTGCGGCAAACGATTGGTCGACATCTAAAAATACAATTGGACAAACTGGCTCGACAGTCCGACCTCACGCCGCGCACACGCCCGCTGCTGCCTTGGTGCCGTCGCCGCAGCCGGGCGGCATCACGGCCCCCGGGCCGTAGGGGAACTCGGCCTCCCAAGCCGGGTGCCGCCGCCGCTGCGCCTCCCGCCCTCCCGCCTCGTCCGCCGCCGCCGCCGCCGAGCCCGCCGCCGCCGCCGAGGCCCCGTCCCCGCCCGACAGCAGGCCCCTCCGCCCCATGCCCTCGTACATGGCGCCGCCGGTCGGCAGCGGCACAAACTCCCCCGTGCCGGGCGCCAGCGACGCGTCGTACTCGTCTGCCGTGGCGGCCTCCCCGCGCCCGCCGCCGCCGGCCGGCGGCACGCGCAGCCGGCCGCCCTCCCACGCCACCCGGCCCCTCGACACCGTCACGTCCACCCTCCCGACCGCCTCGTACCCCTCCCACACGCTCACGTCCACGGCCGAGTGGTGCCGCTCGGCCGACAGCGCGTGCCGCGCGCGCGGGTCGAACACGATCACGTCGGCGTCCGAACCCTCGGCCACCCGCCCCTTTCTCGGGTAGGCGCCAAATATCCGGGCGGCGTTGGCCGACACGAGCCCCACGAACTGCTCCGGGGTGACCAGCCCCGCGCGCGCGACCAGCTCGGTCCAGGCCACGTGCAGGCGCTCCTCGATGGACGCGATCCCGTTGGGGATGCGGCGGAAGTCGCCCAGGCCCGAGCGCTTCTGTGTCGAGTTGAAAGCGGCGTGGTCGGTGGCCACCACCGACAGCTCCCCGGACGCCAGCGCCGCCCGCAGGCGCGCGCGGTCCTCCGCGGCGCGCAGGGGCGGGCTCATGACGTGCGCGGCCGCGACCGTCCAGTTGGCGTCCCACATGCGCGACTCGTCGAGCGCCAGGCCCGGCGCCACCGCCTCGCCGACCGCCCGCTCGCCGCGCGCCCGCGCCCGGCCGACCTCGTCCGCCGCCGCTCCCGCCATCACGTGCACCACGTAGAGCGGCGCGCCCACGTGCGCCGCCAGCCTCAGGGCGCGACTCGTCGCCTCCGCCTCTAAGCCCTTGGGGCGGGACAGGGCGTGGCCGTGCGGGGCGCCGACGCCGGCGCCATCAAACACGGCCGCCTGCCCCGCGGCGACGGCGTCGCCGTTCTCGGCGTGCACCATGGGCAGGGCGCGCAGGTCGCGGCAGCGGGCAAAGCCCCGGAGCATCTGCTCGTCGGTCACCATGAGGGCGTCCTTGTAGGCCTGTTTTGTGTTTTTTGTCGACGGGTTTGGTTGTGGGTTCGTTGTGGGTTTTGTTTTTGTCGGCGGCGGGCGGCGGCAGCAGCGCGGGGGGGAGCGGCGCTCGGGGTGAATGACAAAAACCAACGGCCCCCTCCCCCCTCTTTCCTCACCATGAAAAACTTGAAGCTGTTGACGCCCTTGTCCGGCGCCGCCAGCTCCCCCATCGCGGCCGACACGTCGTCCGACCACGCCGTGACCGCCATGTGGAACGAGTAATCCATCACCGCGCGCCCGGCCGCCTTGTCGCGCCACTCGCGGTACCCGCGCCGCATCGCCTCGCCCGCGCCGCCGTCCGGCGCACGCGCCGCCGCCGCGCGGCCCGCCGCCGTCGTCGGCGGCGCCGGCAGCGCGAAATCGATGTGCCACGTGGTCCCGCCCGCGAGCGCCGCGCGGTGGCCGGAAGTGAAGTCGTCGACCGCGACGTGGCCCATGAACGGCATGGCCAGGTGGGTGTGCGGGTCGATGCCGCCGGGCATCACCAGCTTGCCCGAGGCGTCGATCGTTTTCACCCGCCCGCTTTTTTTTCCCGCGCTTTTGTCGGCGTCGTCGGCGGGCGGGGGCGCGGCGACGGTGCCGGGCGGGCCGACCTTGAGGATTTTGCCGCCGCCGATCAGGACGTCGAGGCGCTCGGAGTGGTCGTGGTTGACGACGGTGCCTCCCTGTCGGGTGGTCGGGATTGGTGTGTGGGGGGAATAGATGGCGGGGGGGGGGTCGGGCGTTTGTTTTGCGCTCTCGCGGAGAGAGGTTTTTGTTCTTTTGCTTCCGTCCTATCCCCACTCCTCCTCCTCCTCCTCACCGTAATCAGCACGTACGAGTCGTGCGCACGCGCGCGTGCGCACCACGAGCACGCGAAGAGCACCGCCGCGAGCCGCAGCAGCAGCGTCGCGGGGCGGAGAAGAAGCCCCATCTCGGTGACCTCTCCGATCTCGGGAGAGAGACAGGGGGTCAGACGGACGAAAGACGGGTTCCTAACAATGCTACTGCCATCATGGTGTGCGAGTGTGCGCGTGTGTGCGCGCGCGTCGCGGCGAGAAGAGCATCGCTCGGTTGCCGGAGCGCGCGCGTCCCCCGCCTCGAGCGAAAAGCGGGATCGCGCGCCGACGTCTCGAACAAAAAAACCAAATCTCCCGCGGCAAACGGCAAACACCCACAGACACCCACACACGCGCACACAAGCCGGCCGGCCACAGCAAGGCTTAGCGGTACGACTTCTGGAAGCGCGCGCGCGCGCCGCGCCCGCCGAACTTTTTCGGCTCGGCGCGCCGCGGGTCGGCGACCAGCAGCGTGCGGTCGAACGTCACGAGCGTCTCCTTGAGCTGCGCCTTGCTCTGCTCGTCCACGTACTTCTGGTAGTAGGCCACCAGGGCCTTGGCGATGGCCTGGCGGATGGCGTACGTCTGGCTGACGTGCCCGCCTCCGCTGGTGCGCACGCGGATGTCGAGGAAGGACCAGCGGCTCTTGCCGAGCAGCATGAGCGGCTCGAACGCCTTGAAGCGGAGGGTCTCGGGCTGGACGAGGTCGAGGGGGACGCCTGGGGGTGGTTTTGTGTGTGTTTCGTGTGTTTGTTGTTGTGCGTTGCGTTTAGCGTTGCAGTGTTTTCGGTTTCGGGTGAGGGGGGGCGGGCGGGTGAGGGGCGCGTCGGCGCGGCAACGGCGCGGCCGAAAAAGGCGAGAGAGCGCCTCGCCGCAAAGCTCTCAATCCGTCGTCCCGCAACGTGGGGCGGCCTCGAGGCTCGATCGGCGCCGCAATCGGGCCTGGAGCGCTCCAGAGTGCCCGATCCGATGGCGATCGTGGCGCCGGGGCCAGAGCCGCTGCTTTGGGAGTGCGGCGGAGGGAGAGAGAGAGGGCCCACAGCCGCCCTCTCTCAAACGCAGGGAGGGAGGGAGAGGCAAACGCACCGTTGAGCTTGACAAGGCCCTTGCCGGCCTTGGCGTACGCCACGGCGACGGCCGTCTTCTGTGATGTTTGAAAGTGGGATGATCGGCGGGCGCGGGCGAAACGGACGTGAGTTTTCGGGGGCGGGGGGGGAAGAGGAGTGGTGTAGCAGGAGGCAGGGGAGAGACGCGCGTCCCTCCTCGCCACCTTTCTACTGCACCACGCCGCCTGATCATCAGGCAGCGACCATCGCCACCATCAAAGTGTTGCCTCTCCGCACCTTGCGGCCGAAGCACTGCACCGACTGAATCGGGGCGGAAGGCGTCGCCATCGTGGCTGCTTTCCCTCTGGTTTTTGCTCCCTCGCTTCTTTTTTTGATCGTGGGGTTCCGCCGCTGTTTTTGGGAAAAGGACCGTGGGAAGAAGGCGGAGTGGGGTCGACACGCGGGAATGAGGAAGGTGGTCGACGCGGCAGGGAGGCAGAGTTTTCAGGTTTGCCGTGTCGCCGGCGGCGGCGGCCGTCGGCGGCGCCGGCGGCGGTCGGGCCCGCCCCCCGTTGGCCCGCCCGCCCCCCTCTCCCTATCAGGACAGACCGGCCATCCGTAACAAAAGCATCTATGGAAGCCTCCCTCACACGATTATCAGCACCTCTCCAAGCCCTCGCGCGCCAGGGCCGCCACGCTCGCTCGCGCGTCCCCCTCGGCCATGGCCCGCAGCGCGCCGCGCGCCGCCTTCGCCCCCGGGCCGTCGCCGCGCGCATTCGCCGCCCGCGCCGCCGCCGCCAGCGCCGCCGCCGCCGCGCAGCGCACGCCGGCGCACGGGTCGCGCGACAGCCGCGCCGCCAGCGCGCCGACCAGCTCGGGCGCGAGCACGCGGGCCACGGACGGCACGGGGGCCGCCTGGCCGCCGCCGCCGCCGCCGGCCGCTGCTGCCGCCGCAGGGGAGGAGGGAGAAAGCAGGGGCCTCTCTGTCGGACCCCCCGCGTCTGCAGACTCTGCCGCCTCGAGCGCCGAAAACGCGGCCGCGCTCGCGTTTGCGAAGGCGGCGCGCTGCGGCGGCGCGCCCGCGGCCAGCGCTGCCATCGCGGCGCGCGCCTGCGCCAGGGGGTCGGGGTCGAGGCGCCCGCTCCCGTCGCATCCGTACCCCCCGGTGCCGCCGGTACCGTCGCCGCCGACGCGGGCGCGGCCCCAGTCGCCGCGCAGGGCGGGCGCGAGCTCGGCGCGGAGCAGGTGTCCGCCGCCCGCGCCGCCCGCGCCGCCGCCCGCGCCGCCGCCCGCGCCGCCGCCGCCGCCGCCGCCGCGCGCCCCCCACTCGCCCGTGAGCGACGCGAGCGCGCGCGCGGCCCAGCCCGTGAACCCGCCCGAGGCGGCGCGGGGGAGGCCGCGCGCGGGGGACGCCGGGGCAAACACCGGGGCGGCGGCGGCGGCAGAGGCGGCGGCCGCGACGGCGGGCGGCCGCAGCGGCGAGGCGGCGGCCGAGGCGGGGGCAGCGGCGGCGGCGGCGGCGGCGGCGGCGGACGACGACGATGGCGACGGCGGCGGCGATAGCTCGTTGCCGTCCCGCTGCTGGCTCGCGGTGGCGGCCGCGACGGGCGACTCGGGCGCTGCCGCCGCTGCCGCCGCCGCTGCCGCGGGGTCGGGCGACGCCGACCGCGCCAACACGGGCGACGCGTCGTCGTCATCGCCGGTGGCGGCCGAAAACGCGGCGGCGGCGGCGGCGGCCTCGGCGGCGGCGGCCTCGGCGGCGCTCGGGCGCGAGGGCGTCGCGGCGAGCAGCTGCCCCGCGGCGGCCGCGCCGCGCAGGCGCACGGCGGCGACCTGATCGTGGCAGAGGGCAAAGGCGGCGGGCCAGAGCCAGCGCGACACCAGCTCGGCGCGCATGACGGGCGGAGAGGCGGCGGCGGCCGCCGCAAAGGCTGGGGGCTTGGCGGCCGTTTTTGCGCGGGGCGACGCGGCAATGGCGCCGCCGGCCGCGGCCGCGGCCGCAGAAGGAAGCGGCGACGGGCCTTCTTCTTCTGCCGCCGACGCCTTGGCCCGAGCGGCCTCGATCGCCGCGGCTAGCGCCGCGGCCGAGCGCTCCAGCGCCACCGCGGCCAGGACGGGCAGCTGCTCCGCCACCGCCGCGCGCAGACGCCAGTCCCCCACGCACTCGCGGCGCCCGAGGGGCTCTGTGTCGGCGGGCCGGGGGCCGCCCCGCCCCGCCGCCCCGCCGCCCCGCCCGTCGCGCGGCAGCGCGGCCGCCGCGGCGGCCGCCGGCAGGGCGACGGCCGGGCGGGGCAGGGGGCCTGGCCCCCCCGCCGACTCGGCCAGGGGCGCGAGCAGGGCGAGCAGGCGGCCCAGGTGGGCGGGCGGGACGCAGCGGGCGAGGTCGGCGAGGATGGGCACGAGCGCCGGCGCCAGAAGGGCCAGCCTGCTCGGGGGGCCGGCGGCCGCTGCCGCGTTGTTGCCGCCCGGGCCCGACGCAAAGGACGAGGCGGCAAGCCCCGCGCCCGAGAGGACGCCGCCGCCGCCGCCGCGGGACGCCGTGGCGCCGCCCCCGCCCAGGAGGCCCGCCGTCAAGGCGGAAGCAGCGCCCCCACCTCGTCCGCCTCCCGTCGAGGCCGCCGCCGCCGCCGCCGCCGCCGCCGCCGCTGACGCTGACGATGACCAGGACGAGGACGCTGACGAGGCCAGCAGCGCCCGGTCCACCATCCCCTCGAGAGCAGGAAGCACGTCCGCGGCCACCACGTCGGCGGGCAGGGCGGCGGATATGGCGGGGAAGGCGCGCACGAGGGCTGCCGCGACCTCGGCGTCCTCCGAGGCGGAGAGGGTGAAGAAGGCCGAGCGGAGGGGGGCGGCCGAGGCGGCGGCGGCCCCTCCGGGGGCGGCAGCCTCCCCTCCGCCGCCGCCCCCGCCGCGGCCGCCGCCGCTGGCCCCCCGCCACGCGTCCGGCCCGGCCGCCTGCACGACCGCGCCCAGGCTCTCGGCGCAGCATAGGGGGAGGTTGGCGTCGCGGAGCAGCTCCAGCCCGGCCTGCCCGGCGGCCGCGGCGCTGTAGGCGGCCGAGGCGCCCGCCGCCAGGGCGCGCAGCGAGCCGGCGAGCAGGGCGGCGGGCGCCGTCGCAGAGGCGGCAAAGGCGGCGGCGGCGGCGCCGAGGCCGCGGGGCGGCGTCGAGACCTTGGCGGCCGCGGCGGCCGCGGCGGCGCCGGCGGAGGGGGGCGAGCGGGCGGCCTGCGCGGGGCTGCCGGGGGCGGAGGACCCGCCCCCGGGAGAGCCGCCGGCGCTGGCGCCGCCGCCGCCAGGTGCCGAGGCGCCTCCGCCGCCGCCGCCTGCCGCGCCCCCTCCGCCCCCGCCCCCGCCGGCGCCGCCGCTCGGCGGGCGGGGCACGGGCGAGGCGTCGACGCCTCCGGGCGGCAGCGGGCTGGCGTCCGGGTCCGGGTCGAAAAAGTCCTCGTTGGACGAGGCGTTGGCCGCGGGGCCGCCCCCTCTGCCGCCGCCGCCCTCGGCCGCCGCGCCTGCGCCAAACCGGCCAGCGCCGCCGCCGCCGCCCCCTCCGTCTCCGCCGCCCCCGACGGCCGCCACGGTCGCCGCCGCGAGCGCCCCGAGCGTCAGGCTGTGCTGGCTGTGCTGCGCCGCCGCCAGGTGGGGCGCCATCCACGCCTGCGTGGGCGCCGCGGTCGACGCAAACAGCGCCAGCAGCGAGCGCGCGTCGGCCGCCGCGGGCAGCTCGGCCTTGAGCGCGGCCGTCGCGCCCGCGGCCGCCGCCGCCGTCACGCCCGAGGGGTCGTGCTTGTCGCCGCGCCTGCCGCGGTGGATGACCTCCGCTCGGCGGATCCAGGCGTTGGCCTCGAGGGCGCAGGCAGCGAGCCGCTCGCGGTCGCGGCGCAGGCGCGCGTCCGCGACGGCCGCCGCCGAGGGGAGGGAGGCGGCGGCGGCGGCGGCGGCGGCCGCCGCGCGGGGGCGGGGGGGCGTCGGTGCCGCGGGCTGCTGCTGCTGCTGCGGCTTGGAGGGCGAGGATGGGGCGCCCGCAGTGGCAGAGGCGACGCCTGCCGCCGGAGCAGGGGCGCCGGCGGGCGACGCCACCGCGGCAGACGCGTCGGCGGTCTGCGGCGGCTCGTCCGCGTCGGCGGCGACGGCGGGCCCTGCCGCCTCGACGGTTGCCGCTTGGGGGGCGGGAGCAGCGGGAGCAGCGGGAGCAGCGGGAGCAGGAGAAAGGGGCGCCGCGAGCGCGGGGGCAGGCGGCGGCGCGGCCGGCGCGACCGGCGCGACCGGCGCCAGCTCCCGCCGCGGCGTCGCCGCCAGCATCGGCCCGAGCGCCGCGAGCGCCGCCGCCCGCACGACGGGCGACGGGTCCTCCGCCGCCAGCCTGCCGACCACGGCGCGCGCCAGCGCCCGGCACGGCAAAAACCCGCCGCCCCGCGCGCGCGGCAGGGCCGCGCACGCGGCCAGCGCCGACGGCAGGGCCGCGCGCACGGGCCACGCCGAGTCGCGCGCGAGCGGCAGGGCGCAGCAGGCCAGGTGGCGGAAGCGGCGCGCGGGGCCCGCCGGCCGCAAGAAATCCGGCAGCAAGGCGGCCGCCAGCCGCCGGAGCGGCGCGCCGTCGGTCGGGTCCGCCGCCGCCCGGTGGAAGAGGGGGCCCGCGAACGGCTCGAGGTCGGCGAAGGTCAGCGGCGAGACGAGGCCGCGGCGGCGGGCCTGGGCGCGGCGCTCGCGGCGGGCGCAGAAGCGGCGGAAGCGGCGGCCGCCACTGCTCTCGGTGGCAGCATCGTCGCCGCCTTGGCCGTCGCCGCCGCCGCCGCCCTCCTCGTCCTCGTCGTCCTCGTCGCCGTCCTCCTCCCCTTGCACGTAGGGCGCGTCGTCGTCGTCCTCGTCGTCGTCTTGCGCCTGCCGCTCGTGCCGGCGCCGCCGGCGCGCGAGGGCCTCCTCGCCGTCGCCGCTGCCGCTGCTGCTGTCGCCGCTGCCGTCGCCGTCGTCGTCGTCGTCGCCGTCGTCGGCGGCAGCGGCGGCGCCAGCAGCTAAAGCGTTTTCGTCGCCACCCGCGTGCTCCTCCTCCTTTTTCTCCTCCTGACCGCCGGCCTCGCGCAGCCGCACCGCCCGCCGCCACCGACGCCGCGCCGCCACCGCCAGCCCGGCGACGTCAGGACGCGGCTGCACCGCCGCCGCGAGCAGCCGCAGCCCGGCCATCCGCGCCTCCTGCTGCTGCTGCCCGCCGCCCGCCGCCGCCAGGGCCGCCAGCGTGGCGCCGCCGCCCATCCCGCCGCCGCCGCCCATGCCGCCCATGCCGCCCATGCCGCCGCCGCCCGGCGAGAAGGCGTGGTCAAAGTGCCCGCCAAAGTAGCCGCCGCCGTCGCTGCTGCGCCGGCCGCCGGGGCTGCCGCTACTGCCGCCGCCGCCGCCCGGGGACGCGGGGGCCGGGTCGGCGGGCGGCGGGCAGCAGCCGTCAAACCCGAGCAGCGCGTCCAGCGCGCGCAGCAGGCGGCCGCTGGCGCGCTCGGAACCAAAGGTCGCGCCGCACTGGGCAAGCTCCGCGGCCAGCTCGACGGCGGCGGCCTGGTTCTCGGCGTCGCCGTCGAGGATGAGGGGCTCGGCGGCGGCGGCGAGGCGGTCGACGGCGTCGGCGCGCCGGCGGGCCTCGTCGCGGCGGCGGCGGCGCAGCGGGCGGGCGCGGGCGGCGGCGGCGGCGGCGGCGTGCCGGGAGCGGCGCTCGTCAGCCTCCCGACGCGTTGCTTGCTGCTGCTGCTGCTCTCGCTGCTGCTGATCCTGCTGCTGTTGCTGTCGCGGTTTGGCTTCCGATGCCTCGCTGTCGCCAGCCGCGGCGGCGGGCGCGGAACGGGCCGCCGCCGACGCCGCCCCCGCCTGCTCCTCCCCGCCCCCGTCGCAGTCGCCGTCGCCGTCGCCGTCGCCCGTGGCGCGCGGCGTCGCAAAGGCCTCTGTCGGCGGCTGCTGCTGCTGCTGCTGCTCCCCCGCCAGGCCCAGCGCCGACATGCGCTCGGACAGCAGGTGCTCCGGCTGCCGCTCGCCCCCCACTGCTTCTGCGCGGGCAGGGGCCTCGAGGCCTGTCGCGCCGCCTCCTCCGGCCTTGCCCTCTTTTTCCTCACCGCCGCCGCCGCCGCCGCCGCCGCCGGTGAGATGGGGTGGCGGCGGCGGCGGCGGCGGCGGCAGCGCATAGTCGGCGCCGACGAGCTGGCGCGCCAGCGCCGACGTGGCCTGGAGCGCGGCCAGGCGCACGTCGGCGTACTCGTCCTCGAGCAGCGCGCGCACGACGGGCACCAGGCGCGCGCACCCGCCCATGCCCTCCTGCTGCTGCTGCTGCTGCGAATGCTGCTGCTGCTGCTGCTGCCGCCAGGCGCCGCCCGCCGAGGCCGACGGCGGGGGGCAGCCCGACGACGACGCCAGCGCTGCGACGACCGTCGGGATGGAGCGCGCGTGCGCGAGGCGCTGCGTCGGCAGCGCGCACGCCCCCGGACCGCAGTACTTGACCACCACGTCGACCAGGTCGAGGTCGGCGTCCTGCTGCGCGTCGTGCAGCAGCAGCGCGGCGTCCTCCGCCCACGCCGCCTCCTCTGGCAGCGGCGGCGGCTGCGGCAGCGGCTGCGGGTGCGGGTGCGGGTGCGGCTGGAAGAAGAGCCCCCCCGAGGCGGCCCCGCTCCCGCTGCCGCTCCCGCCCCCGCCCCCGCTGCCGCCGCCGCTGCCCTTGGTCGACGGCGACGACGGGGCCGAGCCGCCGGGCGACAGCGGCGGCGGCGGGTGCTCCCACGGCAAGGCGCCGCCGCCGCGGGCGGCGAGCGCGCCGGCGGCGGCGGCCGTCGGCGAGAGCGTCGGGCTCGAGGCGGAGGGGCCGCCGCCGCCGCCGCTGGCCAGCCCCGCGGCGCCGCCGCCTCCGTCGCTGCCGCTGCCGCCGCCGCTCGAGCCAAACGGAGACAGCATCGCCGGCGAGCTCTCGCGGCGCGGGCGCTGCGCTCCTGGATCGCCGCCGCCGCCGCCGTCTCTGCTGTCGCCGCCGCCGCCGCCGCTGCTCCTCGCTCCTGCCGCTCCGGGCGCCGTCGCTTCAGGGGACGGCGGCTGCGGCGGGCGCTCGCCTTTGTCCGGTTGCTCCTCCCGCGGCGCCATCTGTGCCTGTTTGAAGGGGCGCGCGCGCGATAACGACGAGTTTTGGGACTCCCCCTTTTGCTCAAAAAACCAAAGTGGTTTGTTGGATGTGCCGGTGTTCCGTCTCTCTTTCGTGGATTCGTATTGTGAGGGGGTGTCTTGGTGTGTCTCGCGATATGATGCTACCCTGCCGTCGTCGTCGGTCGAGGCCGAACTGCCCTGTTTGGATCTGCTTTCTGGAGGAGAGAGGGTGAGTCCGCTGAAGAACGCTCAGCGCCGAGCCGGAATGCGCGCCATGCTCGAGACGCCGACGGGCGTCGTCGGTGAACAGCCGCGTTCGCACAAATCACACAAATCACACACGCGCGCCCACACGCAAACCTCAGCTCTTTCTCAGCATACCTTTCTCTTAATCGAACTATGCACGGGCGCTGCGTCTGCTGCGGGCCGACCACGACGACCAAAACCACTCTTCTTCCGAGACCGTCGAGACCCTCGTCCTTCGATCGCGCCGCCAGCAGAGGAGGAGGAGCAGGAGCGCGAGTCGCGCGAGTCGCGCGTACCGCGGGCTCGGCGTGCCGAGCGACGATGGCGCCGCGCGACGGCGAGATGGACGGCGGGGGCGGCGGCGGCAACGACGACGCCGGCGACACACACGGCGGCGCCGGCGCCGGCGACGAGGAGCTGCTGCTGCTACGCGGTGTCACCACCCTCGGCCTGACGGGGTCGATCGGCATGGGCAAGAGCACCGTGTCGGCCATGATCGCCGCCCTGTCCGTCCCCGTGCTCGACGCCGACGCCGTCGTGCACGCGCTGTACGCGCCCGGGGGCGCCGCCGTCGCGCCCGTCGTGGCGGCCTTCAGCGGCGGCGGCGGCGAGAAGGACGGCGGCGCTGGAGGCGGCAGCAGCAGCGGCGGCGGCAGCGCCGGCGGCGTCCTCTCGGCCGAGGGCGGCATCTGCCGCGTGTCGCTCTCGCGGCGCGTGCTCGGCGACGACGCGGCCATGCGGGCGCTCGAGCGCATCGTCCACCCCCTCGTCGCTGCCGAGCGCCGCGCCTTTCTGCTGCGCTGCGCGCGCCGGGGAGCTGCCCTGGCCGCGCTCGACGTCCCGCTCCTCTTCGAGACGGGCGGCGACGCCGACGTGGACGCCGTCGCCGTGGCGAGCGCCCCGGCCGAGGCGCAGCGCGCGCGCGTGCTCGCGCGCCCCGGGATGACGGCCGAGCGCCTCGAGAGCGTGCTTGCGCGCCAGACGCCCGACGCAGAGAAGCGGGCGCGGGCGGACTTTGTCGTCGACACGGGCGCGGCCCTCGAGGAGACCGAGACCGCCGTCCGCCTCATGGTCGCGATGCTGCGGGCAGGGGAGGCGGCCGGGGCGGCGGCGGAGGCCGGGGCGCTGCTGGTCGCGCGGCCGTGGCGGCTGGACGAGGCGCGCGCGAGGCGGCGGCAGCGGCGGCAGGAATGAGCGACAAACAAAAAGAGCGCACGAGACACGGATTTCTCGCGAGACGCCGCGCGGTTTCTCAACCTACCCACACAATGTAACAGACAGACCTGTTCAAATGACCGCCTCGATCAGATACGGCCCCCCGCCGCCCTCGGCGCGCTCGATAGCGGCCGCCAGCGCGCGCGCGAGCGACGGCGCGTCGGCGCACCGCTCGCCGGGCACGCCCATGCCGCGGGCGAGCGCCACGAAATCAATCGGCGGGTCGTCCAGGGACGTGAGCGCCTCGCTCGGCGGCAGGGGCGGCGGCGGGGGCGGCGAGGAGGTCGAGGGGGGCGGGCAGGCCAAGGCGGCGGCCGACAAAGCAAAAGCGCGGGAGCTGCTGCTGCCGTTGGCGGCGGCGGAGGCGGCGGCGGCGGCGGCGGGAAAGGCGGGGATGCGCTGCTTGGCCTGCTCGAGCCGCAGGATGGCGTAGCGCCCATTGGCGCACACCACCGTCACCACGGGCAGGCGCTCGCGCGCCTGCGTCCACAGCGCCTGCGGCGAGTACATGAGCGAGCCGTCCGCCTGGAGGTTGATCACCACGCGGCGGCGGCGCGGGTGGCGCGGAGGACGGGCGCCCGCCTCGCCCGACCGCCGACGCCGCTCCTCGCGCTCTTCCTCCTCCTCCTCCTCCTCTTCCAGGTACCGGAGCGCCGCCGCCGCGCCCAGCGCCAAGGGCGGGCCCGCGCCGATGGCCCCGCCCGTCAGCAGCAGCTGAGAAAAGGGAGGGCACGCGCGGGAGCAGGGCCAGTGGCTGCCGCCGCTCGTCAGCGACTCGTCGACCAGGACGCACCCGGCGGGCTGGAGCGCGGCGACCACGGCGCACAGGTCGGCGGGCGTGAGGCGCGCCGGAGAGGCGATTTTATCAGAGGGGATGGAGGAGAGAGGAGCGCCGGCGCCGCTGTTGCCGCTGCTGCCGCTCTCGACGACGACGGCCAGGGCGCGGGGCGGCAGGCTCGGCGGCGCGGCGCCGGGCGGGCAAAAGACGCCGGCGCAGTTGGCGCCCGGGACGACCGCGTCGCCGCCGACTTTGGAGCACAGCGCTGTCATGGCGGCGGCGACGGCGGCGTCGGTCGGGCCGTCGAGCTCGAACACCACGGGCCCCTCGCTTTTTGTGGTGTGGTTGTTGCTGCGGCCGCGGCCGGACGCGGCGGCCGCTCCATCGCCGCTCTCCTCCTCCTCCTCGCGCCCGTCCTCCTCCTCCGGCAGCAGCCGCCCCCTGAGCCCGTCGTACCCGAACGACGCCACGGGCCGCGGGCAGTCCACCAGCACCAGCACCTCGTAGCGCCCCAGCTCGCGCGCCGCCGCATCGGGAAAGTAGGGCAGGCGCTCGAGCGTCTGCGGGCGGCCCGCCCCCCGGTCGACGCGCGCGGGTAGCGGCTCGCACAGCAGGGCGCTCCCCGTTGCGGCGGCGACAGCGCCGCAGAGGGTCAGGAGGGAGCGGTGGCGGCGGGGGGCCGGGGAGGTGAGGGGCAGGGGCTCGTCGAGGAGGGCGCGCCCGCCCAGCAGGAGCGCCGCCTTGCCGCGGGGGGTGCGGCGGAGCGCGGCGGCGACGCGCGCGGCGCACGCCTCTGCCGCGTCGGCGGTGGCGGCGGTGGCGGCGGTGGCGGCGGTGGCGGCGGCAGCGTCGTCGCCCTCTCCTTCGTCGTCCGTCTCGCCGTCGCTCCCGCCCTCGTCGTCGGCGGGCAGCCAAGACAGGTCGTGCGGCAGGATCGCGACCGCCACGCCCCCGCCTGCCCACCCGCCGCCGACCGCCGCCCGCGCCGCCCGCCGCACCGCCCGGGCCGCCCCGATTCCCCCGGCGGCGCCGCCCGCGCCGCCGCCCCCGCCCCCGCCGCCCGCCCGCGCCGCAAAGCCCACCGTCCCGGCGAGCGCCTCGAGCGCGGGCAGCCCCGGCGCCGGCGCGCGCATCTCCAGGGGCGCGCCCGCGCCCTGGTGCCAGCGCGCGAGGTCGCCGACCAGGGCGAGGACGGGCGGACGCGCGCCCGCGCGCCGGGCGTTGTGGAGGGCGGACAGGCCGTTGGCGAGGCCGGGGCCCAAGTGCAACAGGGCGGCGGCAAACGGGCGGCGGCTGTTGCGGGCGGCGGCGGCAAACGGGCGGCGGCGGCCGACGGCGTCGTCGTCGTCGGCGGCGGAGGAAGAAAAAGGACGAGAGGGCGGCGGCGGCTGAGAAAAGTAGGCGATCCGGGCAAATCCGTCGGCGGCGCCCGCGGCCACCGTCTCGTGCAGGGCGAGCACGGCGCGGACGGGCGGGCGAAAGGGCGGGCGGAACGACCCCGGAACGGCCCGCCGGTCGCCGCCGCCCTCGCCGCCCTCCTCCTCCTCGCCGCCGTCCTCCTCCTCGCCGCCGCCCGCGCCGCCGCAGATGCTGTCGAGCGCGGCCACGAGCCACATCTCGCTCGTGCCCGGATTCGCGAACACGACGCGCACGCCCGACGCGACCGCCTGCTCGAGCGCGGCGAGGGCGCCCGTGCGCGACGGCGGGGGCGGCGGCGGCGCGGCCATGATCACAAGAGGGTTGAAAAGAGAGGGCGGGCGAACGGCGCGATCGCGCGTCGGCATATGGGGCGCCGGCGTCGGGCGTCGGCGCGGCGTGTGTACAAATGGAGGGGGAGGGCGCTCGCTTGCCGCGTTTTCGAGCACGATTCTGCGATGACTTGTCGACGACGATGAACTCCACCTTACGAGGAGAGATGTCGACGTAGAGATAGAAGAAAGGAAGCGTTTCTCTCTCTCTACGTCTCTCCTCTTCTCCTCCTCCTCCTTCTCCTCCCCTCCTCTTCTCTCTCTCTCCTGAAAAAAGCAACACCAGATGGAGACGCCCACCTTTCTCCTCGTCCGCGCGACCCTGCCGGCGCTCTCGCCGCAGTCGACGCTATGCCGCTTCTCGGGCGGGATCCACGCCTTTCTGGCCATGGCGGCCGCCCTCTCTGCGCAAGGCCGAGCGCCCCCCGCCGACGGCGCAGGCGGCGTTGACGGCGCCGCCGAGCCCGAGCCCGAGCGCGCTGCTGCCGCCGCCCCCGCCGCCGCCGCCGCCGCAAGCGCCGTCCTCTCGTGCTGCGCAAAGGGCGCCCTGCTGCGCGACGCGGCCGAGCAGGGCCACCTCTTCCGGCCCGGCGGCTCGCCCAGCCCCTCCCCCTGGACCCCCGGGGTCGTTCGCGTCGAGGTGGGCGGCGTGCGGCACCACGTCGCGCTGACGGACGCAAATTGTGTTGTCGTCGGGCGGGCGGCGGCGGCGGCGGCGACCGCGGCCGCGGCGGTGCCGCTCGTCGAGCGGTGGCGGCGGCGATGCGGCAAAGGCGGCGTCGGCGGCGGCGGCGGCCTGTCCGCGGCGGCGGCGGCAGAGGTCGTGGCGCGCCTGCCCCCCGCGCAGGCCGCCTTGCTGCTCGAGGCGCTCGCGCTCGCGTGCCGCGCGCCCCCGGGCCGCGTGTTCGTCATCCTAAACGCGGACGGCGCGCAGGGGCCGCTCGGGCGGCCAAGCGCGGCGGCGGCGGCGGCGGCGGCGGCGGCGGCGGCGGCGGCGGCGGCGGCGGCGGCGGCGGCGGCGGAGGCGGCAGGGAGCGCGGCGCCGGCGGCGCCGGCGCCGACGCTGACAGAGGCCGTGGCGGCCGTGTTTGGCGCCCAGGCCCACGCGCTGGTGCAAAACGTGCACGGCCTCCCCTTTGGGCCATACGGGGGGGCCGCGCGCGGGTCGGACGCGCTGCAGGCGGCGTGGGGGCGATTTTCTCCGAAAAACGGCGGCGAGGGCGGCGGCGGCGGCGGCGGCGGCGGCGGCGACGGTGGCGAGGGCGGCGAGGGCGGCGGCGAGGGCCTGCCCGTGCTAGGGGGCGCCATCGCCGTGTCGCGCTTCGTGCGCGCGTACCTGAGGGAGCACGCGCCGGGCCTGCCGCGCGTCTTGCACGTCCCCCTCTCGGCCTGGGGCGTCTTCGGCGGCGGCGGCGGCGGCGGCGGCGAGGGCGCGTGGCCGGATTACGGCGCTGAGCTGGCGGCGGCGGCGGCGGCGGCGGCAGGGGCGACGACGGCGGCGGTGGCGGCGGCGGCGTCGACGGGGGCAGGGGCGACGGCGGCGGCGGCAGCAGGGGCGACGGGAGGACGGCGGGAGGGCCTGGCGCCGCCGCTCTTTGTGGTGGCGTGCCCGAAGCTGACGCCCGAGAAGGGCCTGGGCCTGGTGGAGCAGCTCGCGCGCCGGCTGCCGGACGTGCGGTTCGTGGGGGTCGCCGCGGGGCCAGCGGGCGCAGAGGCAGAGGCAGAGGCAGGGGCAGACGCCGGGCGGGGGGCAGCGGCAGACGACGCGGCCGCGGCGCCGGCGGCGGGCGCGCCGCCCGGCAACGGCGCCCCGGGCGCGCTGCCGCCCCCGCCGCCCCCCCCGCCAAACCTGCGCCTGCTGCGCCCGTCCCCCAAATCCCTGGAGCTCGTCCTGCGCGGCGCCGCCCTCTGCCTCGCGCCCAGCCTCTGGCGCGAAGCGTACGGAATGGCCGCCGTCGACGCTGCGCTCCGGGGGGTGCCCCTGGCGGCCTCGGGCGGCTGCGGCGGGCTGACCGAGGCGGCGCTGCTGCTGCCGCCGCCGCGCGAGGGGCCGAGGGGGGACGAGGAGGAGGGGGAGGCGGAGGAGGAACCGTCGGCGGCGGCGGACACGTGGCCCGCGCGGCTGCTGCCGGTCGAGTTTGTGAGCGTGCCGGCTGCCGACGCCGCCGCGGACGGCGGCGGCGCCGATGCGGGCGGCGGCGGCCGACTGTTGCCACAGCCGCCGCCGCCATGGTCGCGGCGCGTCGTGCCCCCCCGGCAGCCCGACGCCGTGGTCGAGGCGTGGGCGGCGGCCGTGCTCGAGGCACGCGAGGAGATGCGCGCCTCGCCCGCGGCCTTTGCCCGGCGCAGCGCCGCGACGCGCGCGCGGGCGCTGGCCTTGGTCGCCGGGGCCGAGGGCGAGCGGCGGGCCTTTTTAAGAGCGTTTGGCGGCGGCGGCGGCGGCGGCGGCGGCGCTCGAGTGACGCTCTTGCCGCCGCCGCCCGCCGCCGCTTCCGCCGTCAACCGACGACCGGAAGAAGGATTCGCGCCCCCCGCCCCCCCCCGTTCGCCTCGGTCATGACACCTGCCCCGCCACACACATCGGCGCCCACTTCACTAAACGCTCACCTGTGGACTCTCTCTCTTCCTTTTGCCCTCGCGCCGCGCAACAAGGCGCACAAAAAAGATCTCTTCTTGGCACCGAAATCTGCGTCACACTCGTGATCGTGAGCTCCTCCACCCCTCCTCCTCCTCCTTCCGCGCGCGCGCGCGCGCCCTGCGTGATCCCTCGGCCAACGACGTCTAATGGCCTCCTCCGCCATCCCCGCCGCCCCGGCCCCCGCCGCGCCGCCGCCGCCGGCGTTCGCCAACCCGCTGCTCGCCGCGCTGCCGCCGCCGCCTCGCGAGCGCTTCGACCTTCCCACTGCCATCGCCCTGGCCGCCGCGTCCTTCGAGGCGTACCTCGAGCCGCGCGGCGCCGCCTGGCGCCTGCGCAAGGAGCAGCGCTGGGCCCCCGCGGGCGCCCCGGCCCAGGACAACGGCTCCATGTCCAACCAGGGCGGCAAGCTCACGTTCACGGACGCCGACTTTTTGAGGGCGGCGTGGGCGGGCGTGCTCGAACTGCGCATTCTGGGCGCGCGCGGCCTGCGCGCCGTCAACCGCCTGGGCGGCAAGAGCGACCCGTTCTGCTCGGCCGAGCTGCCGGATGGGGGCGGGCGCGTGGCGACGCACGTGGTGTGTGACTGCCTGGAACCCGTGTGGTATTCCGAGGCCGAGGCCGAGGCGGCGGCCAACAAGCACCACGCGGCCGCGGGCGGCGGCGGCGCGACAAGGCAGCAGCCGCAGCAGCAGCCGCAGCAGCCGCCGGCAAAGGCGCCCGCGTGCCGCTCGCGCACGCACTCGCTCTACGTGCGGCGCGACCCCTCGGCCTCGGCCGGCGACCCGGCCGCCGGCGTGCGCTTCGCCGTGTACGACCGCAGCCGCACGGGCGCCGACGTCGAGCTCGGCGCCGCGGCCGTGGCCGTGGCCGACTTAATCGGCCCGGGCGGCGGCAAGGCGGGGGCGCCCGGCGCGTGGGTGAAAAAGACAATCTTGATGTGCGGCGCCCAGGCGACGGGCGCGCTCGAGGTCGAGGCGCGCTACCTCCCCTTTTCGGCCAGGCGCGGCGCCGGCGTCGCCTTCGCGGGCGACTACGTGGCGGACGACGGCCCGGCCGTGCCCGCGCCCGCGCCGGACGAGGTCCGGGCGGCCGGCGCCGAGCTGGTGGCGGCGGGGCGCGGCGAGGGCGGCGCGGCCGAGGCGGCCGTCGGCGACGCGGCGGGCCTGCTGGGCGCCGCCGGAAAAAACCCGGCGGGCGTGCTGGGACGCCTCGGGGGCTTGTTCGGCAGGGGCAAGGGGGCGGGCGACGCGGCTGCCGCGGCGCCGGCGGCCGCCGCGCCGGCCGCCGCCGCCGCCCCTTCCGCCGCTGCCGCGTCCGCCCCTTCCGCCGCCGCCGCCGCCGTCCCAGCCGCCGCGGCCGCCGCCGCCACGCCCGCCGCTGCCGCCGCCGCCCAGCAGCGCGAGATGGCGGACGCCTGGCGCGCCGTCACGAGCGCCGCCGGCCGCATCCTCCACGTGCGCGGCGAGGGCGGCAAGGGCAAGGGGCACGACTACCGCGCGGTCGCGTTCGTGCAGTCGATCGCCACCGACACCGAGGCGTGGGTCGGCCGCTCCCTGTCGGCGCGCGAGATCGTGATCGCCTTCCGCGGCACCGAGCAGACCAAGATCAAGGACGCTTTAAGCGATCTAAACGCCGTGCCCGTCCCCTATCTCGAGGGCGGCAAGGACAAGGGCGCGCCATTCTCGTCGCCGTCCTCTTTGTCGCCGCCGGCCGCCGGCAGCAACGGCAAGGTCTACGCGCACCGCGGCTTCCTCGCCGCGTGGCAGAGCGTCCGGGACCTCGTGTTCTCGGCCGTCGGCGCCGCCATCGCCTCCGCGCCCGCCTCGAGCGGCCCGCCGCCCTCCGCCGACGCGCCCTGGACCGTGTACGTCACGGGCCACTCGCTCGGCGGCGCGCTGGCCACGCTATGCACGTACGAGCTCGCGGGAGACGACGCCCCGGGTGACCGAACCCCGGAACTCCTGCCCGGCCTGTCCCCGGGCGCGATCGAGCCGTGCATGTACACCTACGGCGCCCCGCGGGTGGGCAATGTCGCCTTCGCGGTCGAGTTCCACAGGCGCACCGCCGCGCGAGGGCGCCGGAGCTGGCGCGTGGCCAACGAGCGCGACCTCGTCCCCTCGATCCCGCGGCTGATGGGGTACGCGCACGTGCCCTACGGCGTGCGGCTGCCCGCGTCGGACGCGGCGGCGGCGGCGCCGGCAGTGGCGGGCGGCGGCAACAAGGACGCCAAGCAGGCGCGGGCGCAGGAGGAGGCCGCGAGGGCGATTGCGGGCGTCTTTGCAGAGGAGCAAAAGCGCGGCGGCGGCGCGGCAAACGCGACGGGCGGCGGCGACGACGGCGGCGCGGCGGCCGACCGCGCCGCGGCCGCCGCCCTGGCCGAGCTCGAGCGCTTCCTGGTGTTCGAGCCGGCCACGGGCCGCGACGCCCTGGGAGAGGGCCTTGACGCCACCGCCCTCGCCTCGGACGCCGCGCGCAGCGCCCGCGCCGCCTTCCAGGCCAGGGGGTTTTCTCTCGGCGCCATCGGCGCCGCCGCCTCGGCCGCCGCCGGCGCCGTCGGCGGCGGGGCCCTGGTCGAGCAGGAGATGCGCCTCGGGCGCGCCATCGCCGACGGCTCGGGCGTCGGCGACCACATGGAGGGCGCCTACTTTGGAAAGCTGGTCAGAGCGCTCGGCGCGGCGGGCGTTCGGCTGCCCAGCGCCATCGCGGACAGGTACCCCTCGGGCGGCGGCGGCGGCGCTGCTGCTGACGGGGGCACGGGGGCGGCGGCGGCGCTGCGGCCGGCTTGAGCGCGCGCGTGCGAGGTCGAGACGAGCGCCGTCGGCCTCTCTTGTGGTGCTCCCCGCTTTCTGACTTTTTCGGGATCCATCTGTCCTCCACACTTTGATCGGAACAACTCCGTGCAGTCGGCCAGACACTCGAAATCTCGGCGACGCTTGAAACTCCCCCGCAATCTTTGAAACACATATTTTGATTTTGCAACGAGATTTTGTTTTTTATTCGCCCGAGCGACGAGCGACGAGCCGCGGCTGGCGGTGGTGCTGCCGGTCCATCGACGGCGTTGGTGGCGACCGACGCCGACCGCGGCGATCACCGTCGGGGCGGCGACGGGCAGGGAGGGACGCCCTTTGCGGGCGAGAACGACGCTCAGACGCCGCCACGTGCGCGCGCTTTTGCCCCGACAACAAACCCGCTAGGCTGCAGCGATAGAAACTGGGCCTCCTCCCTGTACCACCGTCGCTCGATCACAACCCTCTTTTATCGCCTCCCTTGCCAAGAAACAAGCACATCGGCGTCGCAGCGCACGCTCACGACGAGGGGCGCGCGGATCGTCGTTGCAACCATCTCTCCTCCTCCTCTTCAGGACCGAAGCAATCTGTGAGACGCACGCCCGCCCCGACAAAGCAATCCAACAATGCTCCCACGCTCCATCTCCACGGCCGTGGTGTCGTCGCGCGCGGGCCTGGCGCACCGCGGTGCTGTCAGGGCCGCCTCTGCCGCCGCCAGCGGCGCCGGCGTGTCGCGCGCCGCCCGCGTCTCGACCGCCTCCCCGGCAGACGCCGTCAGCGACCGCCGCGCCGGACGCAGCCGCCGCGCGGCCGGCCTCCCCCTGGCTGCTGCTGCGGCCGCTGCCAATGGCGCCAGCGCGTCGCGCGCCGCCCGCGCCGCCGGCCTCTCGACCGCCGCCGCCGCCTCGCCGCCGCCGGACGCCAACAGCAGCCGCGCCGGACGCCGCCGCGCCGGCCTCTCCCCCGCTGCGGCGGCCAGCGCCGCCTCGGGCGCCGCGGCGGTGGCCGCTACCGCCGCTTCCGCCGACGCCGACGCCTCGTCCTCCTCCTCGACCGCCGCCGCCGCCGCCCCCGCCGGCCCGGACCCCCCCCCGCGGGAAAAGTTCGACCTGCCGACCTGCGTCGCCCTCGCCGCCGCGTCCTTCGAGGCCTACCTCGAGCCGCGCGGCGCCGCCTGGCGCACGGGCAGGGCCCAGCTCTGGCCCCCGGCAAAGACGCCCGCCGGCGACGACGGCGCGCCGCCCGCGGCCGACGGCGCCGTCGTCACGTTCACCGACGCCGAATTTTTGAAAAGCGCCTACGCCGGCGTCCTCGAGCTGCGCGTCGTGTCGGCGCGGGGGCTGCGGGCGGCCAACGCGCTGGGCGGCGCATCGGACCCCTTCGCGACGGCCTCGCTCGCGCGGGACGGCGGGGGGTGCGCCACGCCCGTGGTGTGGGGGTCGGTGAACCCAGACTGGGGGGGCGGCGCGGAGGGTGGCGCTGTCGTCGTCGGCGGCGGCGTCGTCGTCGGCGGCGGCGGCGGCGGCGGCGCGGACGGCGGCGGCGCCCGCACGCACACCCTCTACGTGCGCGACGACCCGCGCGCCCCGCCGCCGCCCGACGCCGACCCGGCGCTGTCGGCCGTGCGCGTGGCCGTGTTCGACCGCGCGGCGGCGCTGGGGTCGGACGAGAGCCTGGGGGCGGCCGCCGTCGCCGTCGCCGACTTTTTGGCTCCGGCGGGGCCGGCGGCCGCCGGCGGCGGCGGCGGCGAGGCGGCGGCCGCGCTGCTGCCGCCCTTTGTGCGCAGGGAGCTCACGCTGCGCGGCCGCGGCGCGCAGGGGACCGTCCTGCTAGAGGGGCGCTTCCTGCCCTTCGACAAAAGCGGCGGCGGCGGCGCGGCCCCCGGCACCGTGCGGGCGGAGGACTATGTGGCCGCCGACGGCCCGGCCGTGCCCGAGGCCGCGCCGGCGCCCGAGGTGCTGGCGGCGGGCACTGGTCTGGCAGCGGCGGCGGCGGCGTCGGCGGCCGGGGCGGCGGCGGGCGCGGCCGAGGGGGCCGTCGAGCAGGCGCGGGGCCTGATCGCGAGCGACGGGCCGGCGGACTCGGCGCGCGCCGGCGCGTTCGGCCTGTTTGGCGGGGCCGCCGCGCTGCTCGAGCAGGCCAAGCGCTCGCTCGGCGCGGCGAGGCGCGAGGCGGCGCAGGCCGCCGGCGCCGCCGCGACCGCCGCCGCCGCCGCCGCCGCGCCCGCGCCCGCGCCCCCGCCGCCCGCCGCCGTCGCCTCTCCCTCGACGCCGCCGCCGGCCGACGCCGAGGCCCTCGAGAGGGCGCGCCGCGAGCAGCAGGAGCTCGCCGACGCGTGGCGCGCCGTCACCAAGGCCGCGGGGCGCGTGATGCACGCGGGCGACAAGAAGCAGCCCCTGCCCTCGCCCGCGCCGCCGCCGTCGTCGTCGTCCCCGTCGTCGTCGTCGTCCCCCGACGCCCCCGCCGCCCCCCCGCCGGCCGACGGCGGCGACTTCAAGGCCGTCGCCTTTGTCCAGTCCCTCACCACCGACACCGAGGCGTGGGTCGGCCGCTCCCTCTCCGCGCGAGAGATCGTGGTCGCCTTCCGCGGCACCGAGCAGACCAAATGGAAGGACGCTTTGAGCGATCTAAACGCCGTGCCTGTCGCGATGGACGCAGAGCGCGCGGGCGACCTTCAGCTGCTGCGAATGGTCTTCTCCTCCGACCGCCGTCGCGGGAGAGGTGCGGGCGGCGGCGGCGGCGGCGGCGCCAAGGAAGGATCCGCCGAGGAGGACGGCGGCGGGGACGACGTGCTGGTGCACCGCGGCTTCTTGCAGGCGTGGGACAGCGTCAAGCCGCGGCTGCTGTCGGCGGTGGCGGCGGCGGTGGCGTCGGCAGACCCAGAGGCGGCGGCCGGCGGCGGCGGGGCCGAGGCCGGCGGCGGGACCGAGGGCGCGGCCGAGGGCGACGGCGCCTCCTCCCCTGGTCCCCCCCGCGTCTGGACGATCTACGTGACCGGCCACTCCCTCGGCGGCGCCCTGGCGACCCTCTGCGCCTTCGACATGGCCTCCGGCCGCGCCGGCGCCGTCCCGGGCCTCAAGCCCGGGGCGTTCGACGTCGCCTACTATTCCTTCGGCGCGCCGCGCGTCGGCAACGCCGCCTTTGCGCGCGCCTTTGGCCGCCGCATGCGGGCGGCGGCCGACGCGGCCGCCGCGCGGCCCCCCGAGCGGCGGGGGAACGCGCAGGCCGCGGGCGCCAGCTTCCGGGTGGTCAACCAGCGGGACCTCGTGCCCACGGTCCCGCGGCTGATGGGCTACAGCCACGTGAGCTGGGGCGTGCGCCTGCCCGCGCCCGCGGCGGCAAAGGCGGCGGTGGCGGCGGGCGCCGAGAACGGCGACGGCGGCGGCGGCGAGGGCGGCGGCGGCGGCGAGGGCGGCGGCGACAAGGGCGCGCCGCCGGCGGGCCAGGCCGCCGCCGCGCAGCAGGCCGTCGCCGCCGCCGTCGCGAGCGCCATCGGCGAGTCGCGCGACAAGGCTGGCACCGGCGGCGGCGGCGGCGGCGGCGGCGACGCCGCGGCGGCCTCCGCCGCGGACTCTGCGCGCGCCGCCGGCGCCGCCCTCGACGCCCTCGAAAAGTTCCTCGTGTTCGAGACCGCCGACGGGCGCGACCCCCTCGGCGAGGGCCGCGAGATCGCCGGCGTCGTCGCCGACGCCGCCGACGCCGCCGCCGCGGCCCTGCAGCGGGGCGGCGAGCTGTCGCTCGGCAGCCTGTCGGCCGCCGCCGACGCCGCGGCCGGCGCCGTCGGCGGCGCCAGGCTGCTGGCGGGCGAGCTCGACCTGGCGAGCAGCCTCTGGGACGGCACGGCGGTGACCGACCACCTCGAGCCGAGCTACCTGGGGCGGCTGGTCGAGGCGCTGCGGGCGGGCGGGGTCGAGGTGCCGCGCGTGATCCTCGGGACGCTCGGGCTGGGCGAGGAGGAGGGCGGCGGCAGCGGGGGCGACGGCGGCCGAGCGGCAGGCGAGGGCGAGGGCGAGGGCGCGGCCGGGGCGGACACTTGACGACGAGAGAGAGAGGCCGCCGGCGCCGGCATCGTCGCCGCCCGCGCCTCGGTTTTAGTTCTGTGGTCCGACGGCCTCGCTCGCGTCTTTTTGGAGTCTCCGTCGTTTGCACAAGTCGCGGTCTTGTACATCATGCGTTTGGTTTTGTTTGCGCGACCGCTGCCCTCGTCTCCTCACCGGCTGCTGCTGCCGCCGCCGTCCTCCTCGCTTTTGCGCTCGCCGCTGCCGCCGCCCTCCTCGCTCTCGCCCTCGCCGTCCGCCTGCTCGTCGCCCTCTCCGTCGTCGCCGCCGCCACCGCCCCCATCACCGGGGCTCGCCCTCGTCGTCTCTCCCGTCTTCGCTGCCGCTCCCATCTCCCCCGCCGCTCTCGCCGTCGTCGGCGTCGCCCTCGTCCTCGCCCTCATCGTCACCGCCGTCGCTGCCCTCCCGCCCCGAGCTGCCCCCGACCTCGCCCTCGAGCTCCTCGAGGCGCCGCCGCTTCACCGCCGCCGTCTGCTCGGCGTCCCTCAGCTCCCGCACGTCCTGCGCCAGGCCCACCGAGTCCTCGCGCGCGCACCGGCGCCGCGCCTCGGACCGCCGCGCCGCCAGCTCGGTCTCGTTGCGCGCGGCCAGCGGCAGGGCGAGCGACACAGCGATCGGCAGGACGACGGCGGCGTGCTTCACTTGCACGGACGCGCCCGAGGAGAGCAGCTCGGCGATCAGCTGCCGGTGCTGACGCATGAAACCGTACCCCCAATCCACGACGCAGTCCACTGCGCTGTCGCCGCGGGCGTTGACGGCCCGCCGCGTCTGCGCGGACGAGTGGCGCAGGATCCCCGACGGCGTCCTGGCTGTATAAGTTCATATGATGGTTCGCGCAAATGATCAGCAGGGGCGTCAAGCCGTCGCGATCCGCCACGTCAGCCGAGGCGCCGCGGCCGAGTAAAAGTCGCAGCGCCTGCAGCCGCGACGAGCCGCTCAGCGCGCCGCACGCGAAAATCGGTGTGCGTCCTTGATTGTCGACGGCATTCGCATCCGCGCCCGCATCCAGCAGCAGGGCGCAGACTTGGGGCGTCATGGTCAATGATTCATTGGTGCAAGTGTGCAGCGCGGTCTGACCGCTGACCGGGTTGCGCTCGTCCGCGGGCACGCCTGCCTCCGCTAGCAAAAAGTGAACCGCCTCGACGTTGCCGAACGCGGCCGCCGTCGCAAGAGGCGTGTGCCCTCGGATCCCAACGACGCCCGACGTCTGCGCGCCCGCCGCCACGAGCTTGCGCGCGCAAGACGTCAAGTACGGATTCGAAGCTTGTTGAAGCATCACGATCAGCGGGGTGCCGGTGCTGCTTTGCGCGTTGACGTCTGCGCCGAGCGCCACGAGCAGGTCGACGGCCGCCTCGTGGCCGCTGGCCATTCGCGGGACCCAGAACAGAGGCGTGCGCCCACGCGCGTCTCGCGCGTCGACGTCCAGGTTTCCCTCCTGCGCCAAGATCTGGAGGATCTCGAGTTGAGGCGGGCCCGCGCGATCGCGAGCGAGGGGGACCTGCGGCGGCCACAGGCACAGGTGGGCGGCGGAACAGCCAGACGTGTCGGACGGCCAGTGGCGCAGGAACGGCATGTAGGCCAGCTTGGCGTTCGCGTCGATCCCTGCGCGCAGCAGTGCGCGCACGGTGTCGACGTCTCCGTACGGGATGCACGCCGAGAGTGGCGTCGCGTGGTCGCAGACGCGCACGTCGGCGCCCGCCTCGACCAGCAGTGCGACCAGGTCGCCGCGCCCGAGGCGGCACGCGGCGGCCAAGGGGCTCTCGTCGCGCGCCGTCTTCATCCCCGACGCCTGATGCGATCCCTCCCGGTTGACGGCCGCCGCGCGCCGCTGCGCAGAGCCGCGCGCGCACACCTCGATCGCGCGCCGCACCTGCTCGACGCTGTCGCCCCCCGCGACTGACTTGTAGACGAGCCCGAAATCGTCGTCGTCGTCGCCGCCGCCCATCATCTCGTCCCCCCAGTCGTCCGTGATGCCGCCCCAGAGCGCGCTGTCGACGTCGCTGTCGCCGGCGGCGGCCATGATGACGTTGGTGGTGTTAACAGGAGGAGACGGGCGCAAGGCGGCGAGCAGAAAACAACGACGACGGCAAGATGGGCGATCGCCCTCCTCCTTTTTTTTGGCTTTTGGGCCCTTGTTTTTTGGTTTTGGGAATCGAGGCGTGCGCGGCTTGTGAAGGGACTGTGACGCGCTTCGAGAAGTAAAGGATCGTTGTGTCTCTGTGTGTGTGTGGATCGTGTGACATCGGCCGGAGAGCGCGCGCATGGAAAGAAGGATACGAGCAACGCGAACGGCGCGCTCGCCGGACCGCCTTTGCGTTTTTCGAACCGGGGAACGCAGCAACGAGACGTCTTTAGAGGGCATGATCGCACGAGGGGGTGGTGAAGGGAATGAGAAAGAGAGGGATCACAGGACGACGTGGATCGCGCGCGTGCGCGCACCAGAGTGAAACGCCAAGGACGAGGAGGAAGACCGAGCTCCTGCCAAGCATCAGCGAGGGCGCCGTTTTGCGACGAAAACCGGCCAGCGCGCAGTGCCTGCTGGAAGAGGCAGAGCCCCGACAGCAATCCGGGCCTCATCTGCATGAGCCGCACGACGCGACCTGAGACAGGCACGAGCTGCCCACGCAGCGCCCGACCTCTGAGCGCGCGGCGGCGGCCGCACTCGCGCCGAGCCACGGCCATTGCCTGAGCTGCCGTCGACGGACCGGGCGACAAGGCTGGACGAAGACGGCGACGGCGACCACGGCGAACGAGGATGGGCGACGGCGGGAAAAAAAGACAAGTCCGCCCAAACCACGACGAGCGCGGCCTTGGCGTTTCGGTATCATTGTCTTGGTGCATTGGTGCTTACTGCGCGTGTGACTATTCTCGGCGATGGATGTGTGTGTGCGGCGCGACGGCGAAACAACTCGAACAAAATGCGAAAATGCGAGACGCTTGGCGAGCCCCCAGCAGAAAGCGTCGTCCAAACAACCGCAACGAAATGTGAGGCACGCAGCGGGCAATTCAGTGCGCCGGCAGCGCCCGCGTCGGCGACCCGGCCGCCGCCTCGGCCGCCGCGACCGCCTCGCGCTTGGCGCGGGCGTCGGCGCGCGCGCGCTGGTGGCGACGGCGGACCGTCTTGCTCTCGCGGCGCTTGGCGACGGCGGCCTGCGGCGAGCCCGGCGCCGGCCGCGCGTCCTCCTCCTCCTCCTCCTCCTCCTCCTCCTCCTCCTCCTCTCGGCCTCGTGGAAGGCGCAGGCGGCTCAGGTCGAGCAGCGCGGGCGTCGCCGCGCCGCCGGACCCGGACGCCGCCGCCTCGCCGTCGCCTTCGACCACAAAGACCGAGCCGACGACTGCGCCCGACGGCGACAGGCGCGGGATGGCGCGCACAGGGCGCCACGAGGGGGGCGCCGACGCCGCGGGGGCGGCGGGGATGCGCGCGGCAGCGCTGGCAGATGCGGCTCCCGCGGCGATTCCCGCGGCCCTGGCCGGCACAAACGAGCGCAGGTACCCAAACGCCTCCTCGGGCGGCGGCGGCTGAGCGCGGCGGCCCTTGGTGCGCGGCGACATCACAAACCCGGCCTCGCCCGGGGAGTAGGGCGGCTGCGCGAGGAACTGCGCGCGCGCCTGCGCGCGGCCGCGGCCGCGGCCGCGGCCCGACGAGAAGAAGAGGGCGCCCGCGGGGAAGGGCGCCGCAGGCGGCTCGCACGCGGCCAGGTCGGACGGGTCGGTGCCGAAGACCAGCAGGTCGCCCGCGCCGGCGCCGGTACCCGTCGACGGCGCGACGCCCCAGAAGAACGGGCTCGCCCCCGGTTGCTGTTGCGCCCCCGGGGGGCCGCGCGCCGCGAGCACGCGCCCGCCGGGCTCGTCGAAGACCACGCCGGCCCAGTCGCCCGACATGAGCGACAGCTGCGTCACAAAGGCGGCGACGCGTGCGTCCTCCTCGCCCCGCGCGCGCTCGGCCGCCGCCTCTTCCTCCTCCCCCTCCTCCCCATCCTCTCCCTCCTGCTGGACCTCGCCGGGCTCGCCAAAGACGCGGCGGTAGAGGTGCAGCAGCCGCGCCGCGCCGCCGCCGCCGCCGCCGCCGCCGCCCACGTCGCCGGGCGCAGACACAAAGGCGTCGTGGGCGAGCTCGGGGGGCCACGCCGTCACGTCGCCCGACAGCAGCGCGCGCAGGCCGCTCGGGTGGTGGAAGAAGGCGTCGGCGGCGGCCGGCGAGGGGCCGACGGACGAGGGCGCGGGGTAGGCAAAGGCGGCCGACCCAGCGGCGGCGGCGTGGTGGTGGTGGTGGCGGCGCCCGGCGCGGTGTCCGCGGGGGCGGCGGTGCGGCTGCTGCTGCTGCTGCTGCGGCGGCGGCGGCGGCGCCGGGGCCTCGGCCGTCGCGAAGGCGGCCGCTGCAGGGGGCGCCGCCTCTGCCGCCTGCGTCTGGCGGCCCTCCTCCCCCTCCTCCTCCCCCTCGTCCTCCTCCCCCTCGTCCTCCCCCTCGTCCTCCTCCTCCTCCCCCTCCTCCTCCTCGCCCAGCAGCATCGCCTCGAGACGGCGGAGCAGGGCGGCGGCCGCGGCGTCGCCGCCTGCCGGCTCGGCCGTCGAGGGCTTTGTCGACGCGGCGGGGGCAGCAGGCGTGGGGGTGGGCGCCGCGAGGTCCAGGTCGAGGGACAAGCCGCGCGGCGGGCGCGCGAGCCCTTTCGTTTGTTGTTTGTGTGCCCGGGGCGCGTGTCTGTGAGGAGGACGGCGGCGGCGAAGGAAAAAACGACGACGACGACGACACGGGAAACAAACGAAAACGAAAACAACTCACCGACGTCAAAGACAGCGACGAGCGACTGCATTGTGGAGGCGCAGATCGGTTGCGGGTCGGTTCGTTGCTTGGGTGATGGTTTTGGCTTGAAATGTGGGGGGCGCACGTTTACCGCAAAGTGACAGCGATCGCGCCGCCGTTTTGCTCCTTCCGCCGACGCCGACGCCGACGCCGGACGCCGACGCCGGATGCCGACCGCCGACGCCGAAGCCTTCGTTACTCGAAACGTCGCAATCATCGGCGCGCTCTCTGGCCACGAGACACATCGCAGCCTCAGCCTCAACCTCGCGATCAAACGACGACCCTGTTTGTTCTCCCGAGGAGGCTGCGCAACCGACAAACTCTCGCAAACCGACGCACGCGTCAATCCTTCACCGATCGTTCGCGTTCAAACGCCCCTTTGCAACCTCCCGCTTGTCCGAGAGAGGGGGGGGGAAGACGACGATCCCTCCGACGCCACACCACCAACCGAGAGGGTTACCACCCACTCTTGCTGTCCCCCCACCACCAGCAATGCTCCGACAGCAAAAAGCGATGGCGGCCGACGACGACGACGCTCCGGCGGCCGGTGGCGGCGCCGAGCCGTCGCTCGAAGACCTGCTCTCCCAGCTCGAGGGCGCGCAGCGGCAGCCCGCGGGCGGCCCGTCGTCCCGCCTCACCGACCGCAACGCCGTCGAGCTCGTGAGCCAGCTCCGGGCGCTCGGGTTTTTGGCGGCGGAAGAGCTGCACCACACCTCCGACGGCCGCGCGTTCGTCACGGCGGCGCGCCTGCGCGAGGACGCCGGCGCCGCGCTGGCGGCGGCCGGCGGGCGCGTCGCGGTGGCCGAGCTGCCGGCCCTGCTGGGCGTCGACCTGGGCCCTTGCGAGCGCGCGGCGGCCGACCTGGCGGCGCCCTGGCGGCGCGACGGTGGGGAAGGAGGTGGAGCAGGAAGGGAGGACGGCGGCGGCGGCGGCAGCGGCGGCGGCGGCGCAGTCGACGCACAACAAGAGGCAGAAGCTGCAGCAGCAGCAGCAGCAGCAGCAGCAGCAGCAGCCGGGGCAGCATCAGCTTCGGACCAGCTGGGCGCGATCGAGCTGCACCACGGCGAGCTGCTCTCCCGCGCCTACCTCGACGGCGTGGCGGCCGACGTCGACGCCTTGCTGCAGGAGCAGGGGAAGCTGCTGCTGTCGGACGTGGCCGCGCTCCACGCGCTCGGCGGGGCGCTGGTCGCGCGACTGGTGCGGGAGCGCCTGGCGAGGGTCTCGGAGGGGGAGGGCGCGGGGAAAGCGGCGGGCGACGGGTGCGCGGCGGCAACAACGGCGATGGCAGCGGCGGCGGCGGCGGCAGCAAATGCGACAAATCCGGCGGCCAGGGCGGGCATCATCCGCGGGCGGCTGGAGGGCGGCGCGCTGTACACGCCCGCGCACGTGCGGCGCGCGCGGGCCGCGCTGCGCGGGGCGCTGCGCGGCGCGCTCGCGCCCGCGCCCCTGGCCGCGCTCGCGCGGGCCGCCGGGGTCGAGCTCCTGGCAGGCGGCGGCGGCGGCGGCATTGGCGGCGTTGGCGTTGGCGGCGGCGTCGGGGCGGCGGCAACACACACCGCAACCGCCGTGGTCGCCCTGCCGGCCCTCGTCGAGGGTTTGATCGCCGAGGGCGCCGTGCGCGGCTCGGTGTCGGCGGGCGCGTGGACGCCGCGCGCCTACTCGGCCGCGCAGTCGGGGGCGGCGCGGGACTCTTACGCGCGGGACGGGTGGATCGGGTACGACGCGGCGCGGCGGCTCGGATGCCTGGTGGGAGCGGGAGCAGGCGGAGGAGGAGGCGGCGGCGGCGCGAGAGGGGGTGGCGGCGGCGGCGGCGGCGACGCGCGCGCGGCGGGCCTCGCCTTCTGCCGCGCCTTTTTCCCCGACGGCCGCGCCCTGGCGGGCGCGTTCGTGTCGCCCGCGGTCGTGGCCACGGCCGAGGCCGCGGTCGAGGAGGCGCTGGCCTCGGGCGGGTGGGTGGACGCGGGGCCGCTGCTGCCGGCGGGCCTGGCCAGCGAGGACGCGGCCGAGCTGCTGTCGGGCGGCGCGGCGTTCCGGGCGGCGGCGGTGGCGGCGGCGGCGGCCGCGGCGGCGGCCGGGGGAGCCGGCGGAAAAAAACTCAAGGGCAAGGCCGCCGCCGCCTCCGCCGCCGCCGCCGCCGCCGCCGCTTCCGCCTTGGCCTTCGCCTCTGCCGCCGACCCGCCGTCGGCCCCCGAGCCCGCGCCCGAGGTCGCCGCCGGCACCTGCGTCTTCAGCGGCCCGTGCCTGGCCCGCCTGCGCGCGGCGGCGGAGCAACGCGCGCGCAAGGCGGCGGCGGCGGCGGCGGCGGCGGCGCGGAGGACGCGTTTCTCGGCGGCGGCGGCGGCGGCGGGCGGCGCGGCCCCCCCTCTGCTGAAAAAGACCGTTAGTTTTTCGCTCGACGCCGGCGGGGACGACTCTGACGAAGGCGCCGACGACTGGGGCAAGGGAGGCAAGAGGGGCAAAGGCAAGGGCAGCAAGAGCAGCAAGGCGGGCGGCAAGGGCGGCAAGGGCGGCGGCGGCGGCCCGCCGTCGTCGTCTGCAGCCGATCGCCGGAAAAAACAGCAGCAGCAGCAGCAGCAGCAGCAGCTGGCGGCCGACGACCCGGACGACCCTCTCTCGCTCGAGTCCCTCGCCGCCGTCGTCCTCGCCACCTTACCGGGCGCCGCCGGCGCGGGCGAGGACGGCGGGGCGGCCGAAGCCCTGGCGTCGACGCTGCGCCCCTTTGCCGCCGCCGCGCACGCCGCCGCGCTGGCGGCCGCGCTCGACGCCGGCGCCGAGGCGCGGCGGCTCGCCAAGGAGGGCGCGGCGCGCGCGCTGGACGATGCCTTCTCGCGGCTGCAGCTGTACCTGCGCGGGGCGCGCGAGGTGTCGGGCGTGGCGCCTGGCGGCGGCAAGGGGGGGGGCGGCGGAGGGAGCAAGGGCGGCGGCGGCGACGGCGGCGGGGACGAGGACAGCGGCGGCAAGGGCGGCGGCAAGGGCGGCGGCGGCGAAGCGGCGGCCCCCGGCGGTAAAAAGGCGGCGCCCTTCGGCGCCAAAGGGCGAGACGACGGCGACGGCCACGACGCCGCCGCCGACGACGGCGCGCACGCCACCCTCGCGCTGCTCGCGCGCCACGCCTCGCGCACCGCGGGCGCCGAGGCCCTGGACGCGCTCCTGCGGCGGAGCGAGCTAGAGTTCTTTCCCGTCGTCGACGACGACGAGGCGGAGGAGGAGGAGGAGGGGGAGGAGGACGGGGGCGGGGGGCGGCGGGAACGAGTTGGCGGGCGGGGGGCGTCGCTCTCCGCCCCCGCCTACTCGCCGCAGGCGCGCTGCGCGCTGCTCGCGCGGCTGTCGTCGCCGGAAGGGGCGGCCTCGGGCGCGCCGCCGTCGCTCGCGGCGGCGCTCCGCCGCGCGAGCGAGCACGCGGCCGGCGGCGGCGGCGGCGGCGGCGGCGACGGCGGCGGCGGCGGCGGCGGCGGCCCGGCGGACGGCGCCCCGGGCGCGGAGGCCTCCGCCGCGGCCGAGGCCGCGGCCGAGGCGCTCGTGGCGGCGCTCGAGGAGGCCGCGGCCGAGCTGGGCCTGCGGCCGAGGCGGCTCGACGGCCGGGCGGCCGAGGCGGCGGCCGCGGCCGCCGGCGCCCGCCTGCGCGCGCTGCTCTCCGCCGAGCAGTCCCCGCCCGCGGCCCTGTCGCTGGCGCTCCCCCTCCTGGTGCTCCGGGCCACGCGCGGGCGCGCCGTGGCCAGCGTGCCGGGCCGGGCGATCGCCGGCGTGCTGGGCAGGCTGAGGGGCGGCGGGCTGGACGAAAGCGCGTTGGCGCTGGCGTTTCGCTTCCACGGGGGGGTGGTCGCGGGCCTGCGGGCGGCGGGCGGCGGGAACGGCGGCGGCGGCAACGGGGGGGAGGAGGAGGAGGCGCGGTTGCGGGAGATGCTCCCGGCGCTTAAGGCGCTCGTGGGGATCGGGGAGGGGGTCGCGGAGGGCGCGGAACGCGCGGGGGATGAGTAGCAACAGAGATATGAAGCGAAAATGCGGTCGCTCGGTATGTCGTTTTTGGCCGATGGCGGCGCGCCGAGAGCGCCGCCCCGCCGCCGCGACGCTCGCCCCGGCCGGCGCAGCGGCCCGGCGCGCGCGCGCTGTTTTTTCGGCCCGCGGGGGGCGACGCGTGGGTGCGCGCACCGGGCGGGCATCGCGGGTCCCCTCCTCACCCGCGGGACGCGAGGCAGCGAGAGCCACGGATGCGCGGGTCCCCCGCGTTTCTGGTTTCGTGCTGGAGGATGCTGCCTTTTTTCCGTCGGTCTCTCTCTCCTCCCGAAATCCTCGCCCCCTCCTCTTCAGTGGAGTCTCCTCTCACGCCCACTCCTTCCCACAACTCCAAACACACATCCTCACAACGAAAAAAAGGCGTGCGTTTCTCCCACAACACTCTTTTTTTCCTCTTTCTTCCGCCCGTTCTCCCCCTTCTCCTTCGCTCTCGCGCGGCGAGATGGCGCGCACCAAGCAGGCGAGTCGTCGACGCGTGCTGCAATCCCTCTCGCGCGCGCCCGGCAGACGCGTTCAACGGGCGGAGAGAGGGACTCTCTCGCTGGGCGAAAAAAAAGACACTCTCTCTCTCCTTAGAGCTAACGCCCTTTTTTGTCCCTCCCCCCCCCCCACGCAACCTACTACACCACAGACGGCCCGCAAGTCGACGGGCGGCAAGGCCCCGCGCAAGCAGCTGGCCACCAAGGTGCGCCTCCTCTCCTCTCTTTCCCCTCCTTTTCCGGCTGTGCCCCCCCCTCTCGACGTCCCGACGCGCGCCCGCTCTCTCGCCGCCGCGACGCACACGGCGGGGCGCGTCCACTGTTGCGATTGGCGAGACACGCGTGGTCGCACATCGAGCACGAGCCGCGCCCTCAGCAACAACGAGCCGGAAGAAGAAGAACAGCGCGACGCCACGTCGGCATCGGCGGGCGATGGGCGCGCCGTCCTCGCTCGTCGCCGCCCCTCTCTCTCTTCCATCCACGCAATCCCCCAGCTCCCCTCTTCTCACACTATCCCTTGCCCCCCCCCCCCCCGGAACCAACCAACAATCACCCCTGATGCAATCATCAAACAAAACAAAACAAACAAACAAACAGGCCGCCCGCAAGAGCGCGCCCGCCACCGGCGGCGTCAAGAAGCCGCACCGCTACCGCCCGGGCACGGTCGCGCTGCGCGAGATCCGCAAGTACCAAAAGTCGACCGACCTGCTCATCCGCAAGCTGCCCTTCCAGCGCCTCGTGCGCGAGATCGCGCAGGACTTCAAGACCGACCTGCGCTTCCAGTCGTCGGCCGTGCTGGCGCTGCAGGAGGCGGCCGAGGCCTACCTGGTGGGCCTCTTCGAGGACACCAACCTGTGCGCCATCCACGCCAAGCGCGTGACCATCATGCCCAAGGACATCCAGCTGGCGCGCCGGATCCGCGGGGAGCGCGCGTGAGCGAGGATCCTTGCGGCCGTCTCTCTCCTTTTTTCTCCGACATCTGATTCCTTTTGCCTTTGACGACGCCGGCGGGCGCGAGAGAACGCCGTTGGCCGACGCAGGGCGCGACCGCGCCCTCGTCGCGCACCACACCGCGCGCAGGCACAGACACACACACACACCCAACAACATGCGCGCACGTTTGCGCTTCGTCCCCGCGTTTTGATCGCCATTTGTAAGAACACCCATCCGAACCTTTCACAGCTGTCCGAAGCCGTCCGAAACCGGGTCTTTGGGTGTTTCAGCAGAGGGCGCGAGAGGGCGTCTTGGACGGACTTTGAGCCCTGGGCGTGCGGAAAGTGGGCGGGGAGGCGCCCGGGTGGCAGCGGCGGCGGCGACCGGGGATGCGGGGGATGCGGGGGGGGCGGGGGGGGGCCGCGGACGCGCGCCGCCGCTTTGCCGGCTGCGATCGTGTCGCCGCCAAACTCGCCGCCGTTTGCCGCACTTGTCTCGCCCGCCGTCCGACGTCGTAAGCTGCACACACTGATTTGATCGCGCTCTCTCTCATCCGACGTCCACCCCTTATCTCGGAGTCATTCGCATGCCCTCGACGCCAAAAGCTCGCGACACTCGACCACGAGAGTTCCGTCTCTCTCTCTCTCTCTCCGTGTCACTTGCGACCTCCGTGTCTCGCCCGCTTGGACCTTCTTGCCACCCAGATAAGCGCGCATGCAAGCGCCGTCCCTCGGCGCGCGCGCGAGCGCGGGCGGCGCGGGCGCGACGATGCGGCCTCTCGGAGGAGGCGCAGGCGCGGCCGCAGCGGCCCCCGTCCGCGGCCGGCTGGCGCGCGTGGGCGCAGGTGAGGCGTCGTGCGATCGTTTGACGTGTGAAGCATGGCCGATTGCCACCTCCTCGGACACCTCGCTGTCGCTTGCACAAACCAGCGAAAGGACGTGCGGCCGACGCCGACGCCGACGCCGACGGCGAGGGACGCTCGGTGGCCGCGCCCCTCTCTCTTTTTCGCCCGTCGTCGCGCGCCCTCACACCCTCCCGAGACCAAGCAACTCCCTCAAACGAAAACAGGCCGCACCGGCGGCAGCGGCAAGCGCGCCCCGGAGACCAACCTCAACCGCGAGACCCGCCAGGCCGCCGAAGAGGCGCGCGGCGACCGCACCGGCACCAGCGGCGGCGGCGGCGGCGGGGGGCGCGGCGGCGGCGGCGGCCGAGGCGGCGGCGGCGGCGGCGGCGGCGGCGGCAAGCGCAAGGTCCGCCTCTTCCGCGCGTCCGACGGCACGAGCCACCTCGGCTCGGCCCTCGACGGTCCGCCCTCCACGGCCGCGCCCATGCGCGCCCCGGGCGCCGCTCCCGCGCGCCCCGGCCCCACGCTCGTGATCCCCTCGGCGCAGGCCGCCGCGCAGCAGCCGCGCGCCGGCGGCCGCCCCTTCCCCGGCCCGCCGCCGGGAGAGGGCCCGCCGCTGCGCGTTTTGCCCGTCGGGGGCCTTGGGGAGATCGGGATGAACTGCATGCTCGTCGGCGTGCACGACCGGTACATCCTCATCGACGCGGGGCTCATGTTCCCGGAGTGAGTGCAGGGGGGAGGAGGGAGGGGTGCTGCAGCTGCTTGCTTTTCCGGGGCCGGCCTTTGTCTCCCTCCCTCTCTCTCGCGCGCCGGCGCTCCGCCGGCCGCTGTTCCCCCGCCAAAAAACCAACCAAAAACCAACTCCCCCCACCCCAAAAAAACAACCCCCAACCCCAAAACCCACCACCCAAAACAACCCCTCAGCTTCCAGGACCTCGGCATGCAGAAGATCCTCCCCGACACCTCCTTCCTGGCCCAGTGGCGCGACAAGATCGAGGCCCTGGTGCTGACGCACGGGCACGAGGACCACATCGGCGCGCTGCCCTGGGTGCTGCCCGCGCTCGACCCGTCGACGCCGATTTACGGCGGCTCGTTCGTGCTGCAGCTGGTGGCCCGGCGCATGCAGGAGTACAACCTGTACGACCCGACGCGGTGGGTTGTTTTGTTCGTTGGGTTGTTTTGCTGTGTTGTGGGTTCTCGTTGTTTCGAAAGGGGGGGAAAGGGGGCAAAACGAAAAGAGGCGACGCCTGCGCGCTCAACACGCCCCTCGCGCCGCCGCCCGCGCCGAAAACGAAAACCAAAACCAAAACGAAAACCAAAACGAAAACGAAACACAAAAATCCATTCGACACACGCAGCTTCCGCGAGATCAAGATGCGCCAGCCCACGCGCATGGGCCCCTTCGAGGTCACGCCCATCCGCGTCACGCACTCGATCCCGGACTGCTGCGGCCTGATCATGAGGTGAGGCGCAGGAAGCAGGGGGGAGGAGTTTCAGTTTTCGCGGCGCCCTTTTTTTTTCCTTTCTCTTCCTTCCCCCGCCGCTCAAAAAAAAAAAACGCCTCGTCGATCGAAACCGAAAACCGGACGCCAACAAAAACAAAACCTAGGTCGGAGCACGGCACGATCGTGCACACGGGCGACTGGAAGATCGACGAGACGCCCGCGGACGGCGACGTGTTCGACCGCGAGTCGTTCGACCTCATGGCCAAGGAGCCGGTGAGTCGTTGGAAAAAAAACGGCCTTTGTGTTTTTTCGGTCGACGGGCGGCGCAGCGCAGGGACGGCATCTCTTTTTCGAAAATTTCTTTTGCCGCCTTTTATGGGAGAGAGAGAGGCGCGCATTCTTGTTTCCTTTCGATCTTGCGGCGTCGGTTTCTGCTGCCTCTAGCGCGCAATCCTCGCTCGGCGATGCCCCCTGTCGCTCCCTCTGAGGCCAACCAAAAGGAAACACCGGCCGCCAACCCCCCAAACGCGCCCCCGCCCCGTTTTTCCTTTTCCCTAAAAAACAAAATAAACTCCTCACACGCCCCCTTGACAAAACACCGAAACAACCCCTTCCCCCCCACACCAAAACAGGTCGCCCTCATGATGTCCGACTCGACCAACGTCCTCGCGCCCGGCCGCACCACCTCGGAGGCCGACGTGCGCAAGCGCCTGATCGAGCGCGTCGCCGGGCACCGAGGCAAAGGGAGGGTGGTCGTCACCCAGTTTGCGAGCAACCTGCACCGGCTGGCCAGCGTCAAGGCGGCGGCGGACGCGTCCGGGCGCAAGGTGGCCTTCATCGGCATGTCGCTCAACACCTATTTGGAGGCGGCGGCGCGGGACGGGCGGTGAGTCATGCCTGCCGCTCTCTTTTTTTTTTCTTTTTCGCGGCGTTTCGGTCTCTCGTGTGTGTTTTGGTTTTTTTTTTGGTGTTTTTTGGTGTTTTTTGGCGGTTTGTGCGCGCACGGGGCGACGACGCTCGAAGCCGCTGCGCCGAAACACGACGGGGGACACACAATCCACCGTCTCGTTCGCTCTCCCCTTCCCCCGTACACGGCGCGAAAGGCAACAAAACCGCCGGCGGAAACAGAAACAACTCACCGTCAATCAACCCGCCCCCCGCCCAAAAAAACAAAAACAAAAACAAAAACGATACAGCGCCCCCTTTTCTCCGGACGAGCTCGTGCAGCCCGAGCAGCTGCCCCACATGGACCCCTCAAAGGTCCTCGTCGTGACGACGGGGAGCCAGGCCGAGCCGCGCGCCCAGCTGTCCCTCGCGTCCCAGTCGCTGTCGCACAATTTAAAAATAGCACCTTCAGACCTCGTGCTCTACTCGGCAAAAGTGATTCCAGGCAACGAGGGCAAGGTGACCCAGATGATCAACTCCTTGTGCGGCCTGGGCGCCGAGGTGGCCGCGGGGCGGGCCGAGGGCTTGCACACGAGCGGGCACGCGTACCAGGACGAGCTGACGGTGCGTTTATTGTTGTTTTTTTGGCGATTTTGTGTCTCTTTTTGTGTCTCTGCCGCGTCGCCGCCGCCGTCGGTATTCGGTCTCTCTGCCGCGCCGTCGTCGGTTCTTTGCTGTTGTTGTTCGTTGTCGCACTCGTCCTCCTCGCGCGTTGGTCGATCTTGCCAGGTGCGTCAGCCCATACAACAACCAAGACAACTCACCAACCCAACCAAATCCAAACCAACACCAAACCAAAATAAAAACGATTGAAAAACAAAAAACACACGCCCCTCTCAACAAAACAACGACCAACCGCCCAACAACCACAACCGTCACAGGAGGTCCTCCGCTTCGTCAAGCCGCAGCACTTCCTGCCCGTGCACGGCGAGTACTCGTTCCTGTGCGAGCACGCCAAGCTCGCGCGCGAGCAGGCGGGCGTCAAGCACGTGGACGTCATCCGCAACGGGCAGCTGCTGGGTGTGGGCGAGCGCGCCTCCCGCTCGAGCGTCTCCGCGCTCGGGGGGCTGGCGGTGGCCGAGGCGTCGCGCGCGCGCGCGAGCGCCGCCGCCTTTGGAGCGCGGCCGGGCAGCGGCGGCATGAGCGTCTTGGGCGAGGCGACGCTCTACAACTTTTACAACGACGGGGGGAGGGGCACGGGCACGGCCGAGGAGATGGCAATCCCCGAGCGCACGGCGCTGGCGCTCGAGGGCGTGGTAGTGGCGGCCGTGGACGTGCTCGCGCGGACGCCGGCGGGCGGCGGCGGGAACGGCGGCGGATATGGCGGCGGGTATGGGAACGGCGGCAACGGCGGCTCGGACGGGTACGGGGGCGGCTACGGCGGCGGCGGCGGGTATGGCGGCGGCGGCGGCCCGGGCGGCGGCTCGCTGACCGTGCGCACGCGCATCACCACCCGCGGCATGTGGCTGGACCGCGGCGCGCTGCTGCCGCGCTTGCACGGGGCGGCCAAGGCGGCGGCGGCGCAGCTGCCAGCCGGGGCGCCCTTGGGGCAGGTGGAGCGGGCGGTGGCCGAGGCGCTGCAGCGGACGTGCAAGGCGTTCAACAACCGGCGGCCCGAGGTGATCGTGGTGGCGTACGAGGGCAACAACGGAGGAGGGGGAGGGGGAGGGGCGGGTGGGGGCGGCGCCGGCGCTCGGGCCCCCCTGCCAGTCGCGGCGGCGCGGGAGCGGCGGGGGGCCGGCGACGACGTGTTCGGCCCCTCGTCCTCGTCCTCCTCCTCCTCCTCGTCCTACGGGCGGTCCAGCGGCCGCGCGCCGCGGCCGTGGGAGGAGGGCGGGGCGGCCGAGGTCGACGAGCCGGCGGCGGCGGCGGCGGCGGCGGCCGGCGGCAGCGACGGCAGCGACGGCAGCGACGACGACGGCAGCGGCGTCAGCGACGGCGACGACGCCGCGCCCGCGCCCGCGCCCGCGCCCAGGCGCCGCGCCAGCACTAGCAGCCGCAAGAGCGCGAGCAGCGGCAGCGGCGTCGGCGCCCCCGCCGGCAAGGCGGCGCTCGCCGAGGCGGCGGCGGCGGCCGCGGCGGCGGCGTCGGCGCCGACGGCCGGCTCTCTGCCGCCGCTGCAGGCGGTGCCCGAGGGGATGCTCGAGCGGCGGCGGCGCGCCAACCCGCGCGAGCGGCCCGCGCCCGGCGCCGACGTGGACTTTGGCTGAAACAGGGGCGCCGGCGGCGACGCAGGGCGAGAGTGTTGTGGGTTTTTTCGTTGCTGCGACGCCCTATTACATACCTCTCCCGAATGTTTTGAGTGCTGCTCCCGAACCCGAGGCGCCGGAGACGATTCCAGACGCCTTCCATTCTCTCGCTTTGGTTTCGTCCGCACCCCGCCGCGCCGGTCGCCCCGCCGGCCGTCGTCGCCCGTCGTTGTCCGTCGTTGCCCGACTGTCTCTCGGCTCACGCGTCCGTCCCTCATTGCAGGACTGCTTCTTACCCCGACTGGCAGACCGGAGATGACGTAAGGATGTACAGTTTTGGTCGAACAGCAGGAGACGCCTCTCGCCGTCCGAACAGAAGCGAAGAAGGACGGGAAGAAGGAAAAACGGAAGAAACACGCTCTCTGCTCGCTCCCCCCTTCCACCCCCCCCCCAAGTTTCCGGAAAACACGAAATCGAAAGATTCTCACTCGTCCGCAAACCCCGTCTGCCCCAGCTCCCCCCCCAGCCCGTCCGGCGCCCGCCGAAAGTCCACCTTGACCCCTCCCATCGACGGCATGCGCGGCGTCGGCGTGTGCAGGATCTTGTCGATCACGCCCTCCTCGATCGCCTCTTTCGGACTCATCCAGCGGTTGCGGCTGAGCTTCCGCACCGTCTCGTCGTAGGATTTACCCGTGACGTCGGCGGCGACGAGCGAGATGTAGTCGCGCACGCGCACCAGCTCCTGGGTCTCGTTGTGGATCTCGGAGGCCTGGCCGCGGGCCACGCCCGAGGGGTGGTGCATCATGAGGATCGAGTGGGGCATGGCGTAGCTGTTTTTTTGTGTTGGTTTTTGTGGGTTGGTTTTTGGTGGGTTGTTTTTGGTGGGTTGTTTTTGGTGGGTTGTTTTTTGTGTGTGGGTCGGCGGCGGCGGCGTTTGTTTTTTGGTCTGTCGCGCGAGGGTTTTGTTTTGTCTTGGGGGGGGGGGAGGCTGGTCGCCATCTCTCTCTCTGTCGCATCACGGGATCCACGCAGGTTGTGCACAAGACCCCGAGCCGGACGACGGACGGAAAAAAGCCGGCGAGCCAGAGACACGAGAAACGGCGGCGGAGGAGCGCCCCGCCAAAACAACCGATCTTTTCTCCCCTCTCTCTCTCTCTCTCCCTTCCATCGTCTCACCGGTACCCCTTGTCCCCGGCCGCCGCCAGCAAGAACCCGCCCATCCCCAGGCACTGCCCGTAGCACACCGTGGCCGTCGGGCTGCGGATGTACTTTAGGGTGTCGTAGAGGGCTAGGGTGGGCACGACGTCCCCGCCCGGGCAGTTGAGCCAGAAGTAGATGCGCTTCTGGTCCAGCGAGTCCATGTAGAGGGCCTGGGCGCTGTGGCGTTGTGGGGTTTTGTGTGTGTGTTTTTGTTTTTGGGGGGTTTCGGTTGAGTTTTTTGTTTCCGTTTAAACGTCGGCGGTTGTGCGGTTTTGTGTGTGTTTGGTTTTTTTTGGTGCGTTTGTTTCGGGGGTGAGATGCTTTCGGAGGACGGTGGTCCCCCGGTGGTCCCGTCCGTACGCCCCGCCGCGCACACCAAAGACTCAAAAGCAAACGACTGACGAACGAACAAACGAACCGGCCGCACCCCCCCCCCCCAAAACCCCCGCTAACAAACTAACCCACAACCCACGACCCCCCCCCGCAACTAACTCACATCAGCTGGTTGGCCAGGTCCTCCGTCACGGCCTGGCGCACGAACACGACCTTTTGCGCGGCGTAGGCGTCCCACAGGTCGACCCACTCGTACTGGCGCTGGCCCACCGGGCGGACCTGTGGTGGGTTGGTTTTTTGCTCGGTACGAGGCGGTGTGTTTTTGGTTGGCGTTTTCTTCTCGGGCCAGAGCGCGCCGGCGCGCACGCGCAGTGCAAGTGCGTCTTTTCGCCCCGCGCCCCCTTGTCTCCCCCCTCGACCGGCCGGGCCCACACAAAACAGACTCACCAGCACCTTGGGCGTCGACACGGGCATCATCGTCGTCACGCGCCGGCTGGCCTGGCGGGAGGGCCGGAGGCTCTGGCGCGCCGACGCGGTCGCCGCCCAAAAGCCGCCGCCGCCGCCACCGCCTCCGCCCCCGAGCCGCGCGAGCTGGTCTGCGTTGTTTTTTTTGGTTTCGTGTGTCGTTGATGTTCGTGTCGTTGTTCCGATCGATCGAGAGAAGTGGTCAGCGAGGTGGAGAAGGGCGGGGGATGTCGGGCGTCAAGTGTGTCAGCATGGGGCGGACGAGGGGGCTGCGCGCGCGCGTGGGTGTCAGAGGCACACACCACGAGAGAGAGAGGACCTCCCCTCCCTCTCTCTCTTTCCACCGTGACGCACCCGCTGACTTGATGCCCACGTAGGCCGTGTTGCATGCCGCCTGCACGCGCACTGTCCGTTGCCTGTGGCTGTGGGTGGAGAGGAGAGGAGGGGAGAGGAGAGGTGAGCTTCAAGGAGAGCGATGAGAGAGAGGAGAACTCCTCGCCGCGAGCGCTGATCGAGGCACGCACCTGCCGACGCCGGCGCACGGCGCAGCACCGCGCTGCGCCACGTGCCCGAGCATGGTGTGGGGTTGCCTGCCACTACCTCCCCGCGCTTTCTGAGAGGGACTCTCTCGAGTGTTCTCTCGTTCACTCAAGAGGCCGCTTCTGTCTCTCCGTCGGGATGATAACAACGCTGCTGTCGGGGGGTCGGTGGGTTACGTGCGTAGTACGCGTCTGTGTGTTTTGCGTGTGATATGTGTGTGCGTCCTCCGTCTCTCGAAGGCTTCTTCTCTTTCGACGACGATCGGCCGTACGCGCCGTCGCCGTCTCGCCCGCAGGAAAACGCCGCCGCCGCGAAGGAAAAAAACAAAAGACAGAAAAACAGAAAAACAGAAAAACAGAAACCACCACCTAGGTGGTCTGCGGCTTGGCCGGCACCTTGGCGAATTCGGCCGACACGTCCCACAGGTCCGCCGCCACCCGCGCGTCGTACGCGTGCGAGCCGGGACGGCACGCCGCGCTGGCGCCCGCCACCCGCCCTCCGGTCCACCGGCGGAGCGGCCAATCCAAAAACGACAGCGCGACGGTGCCCGCGCCCCAGGCCTTGGCCTTCATCTGCGCCGCGGCGGACTTGCCGCCGATGGCCCAGTCGTTGCACACGGTGGGCCAGGTGAAGACGCCGCGGGCGTAGTAGCGCAGGTCCTCGTGCGGCAGCACGGCGGGCTTGCCGCCGCCGCCGCCGCCCTTGCCGCCCGCCGCCGCCGCCGCCGCCGCCGCCTTTTTCGCCGCGGCCGCCGCAAACTCGGGCGCCTCGGTCGCCCAGATGACGGTCGCGGCGTGGATCACGGCCTGCGCCCCGTCCTCGGGCGGCGCGTAGAACGCGTTGATCATCCGGTTGGCCAGCCCCTTCCCCAGGGCGGGCGAGTTGTCGTAAATCGCCGTCCGCACGGCGCCCGGGTCGGCGGCGCACCACGTCACGCCCAAGGGTCCCAGGCGCCGCTGCCCCTCGAAGGCGGTGTAGACGTTGGCCAGCTTGGCGTGCTGGTAGAACCCGGCCTTGAAGTCGGTGAGGAACAGGCGCGCGTCGCGCAGGCGGGTCATCCGGTGGGTCACGCTGCAGACGCTGACGACGCGCGCCTTGCTGGCCACCAGCTTCTTCTCGAGCAGGCGCGTGAGGGTGTAGGGGCCCAGGTGGTTGACCTGGCGTTGTTGTTTGTATTGTTGGTTTGTGGGTTTTGTTGTCGTTGTGTGGGTTTTGTTTTTGTGGGTTTTTGGTTTGGTTTGGTTTGGTTTGTGGTCCGTGTCGGGGACGAGGGGGGGCAAAACAAGTGAGGAGAAAACAACCCATGCCGCTGCCCCCTCCCCCTCCCCCCCCTCCTCCTAGTTTCTCACCTGCGCCAGGATGCCCACCCCCTCCTCCGTAAACTCGCGCTTGTTGTACCCCAGGCCCGCGTTGTTGACGAGGATGTCCAGCGTGCCCGGGCGCGCGTTGATCGCCGCCGCGAAGGCGCGCACGCTCGCCTGCGACTTTAGGTCGAGCGGCGGGCCCACCTCGACTTTCCCGCCGCCCGGGTGGCGCGCGGCGATCTCGGCCGCGACCTTGGCGCCGGCCTCGGGGCTGCGCACGCCGAGGATGACGGCCGCGCCGCGCCGGGACAGCTCGGCGGCCACCTCGGCGCCGATGCCGCTGGTGGCGCCCGTCACGAGCGCCGTCTTGTCGCGCAGGTCGAACTGCTGCACCATTTTTTGTTTTTTGGTCTTGGGTTTCTCTTTCTTCTTTGGCCCGTGTTCGGCTGATCGCTTTTTTGCGTCGTGCGCGGAGAGAGACGGGTTCGCGTCAGGCCTGCGCGTGTTGTGTTGGGCGGGCGGAGAGAGGGGGGTGAGTGGGTTGGTCGGCGTTTGGCAGTTGAGCCAAGAGGCGAGGGACTCTTCCATCCTTCCGCCGCTTGCTCTTTTTGCGTGTCGCGTTGGACCACACTGGCAGGACAAACGGAGAGTCCATGCCTCTCTCGCCGTGCAACCCTCGTCGCGCAAAGGCGAAAGAGAACGGCGCGCGGGGAACAAACCAGGTCGCCCCAAGTTGCCAAAAAAACTGCTCGCTTTCGGCGAACGCCCTCCAGTTCGCTGAACAAACTGCGGACGCACCTTGTTTGCGAATGAAATAGCGACAGGAGTACGTGTCGCGCGCCGAACGTTGCGAGTGATTGTGGGGAGAGGTTGGTGCCTGGTCGCGACTCCCGCTTTTCTCGAAGGAGGAAGGAGGAGGAGGGGGGGAAGAGCGGGAAGGAGGGAGGGAGGGAGGGAGGGAAGGAGGAGGGAGGGAGGGATCGTGGGTCCCCAATCACACGCCCGCACCAGCATCCGACATCTCGACCCGACCAAACCAGCGTCCCTTCCGGACACACTTGCATCACCGGCCATCGAGGTCGACGACCTGCACACATTCACACACAGCTCGTCGAGAGAGGCGCGCGCAAGTGCCAGAGAGCGGAAGCAGGGCAGCAGAGCGAGGCGCCACACGCGCGCGCGCGCCCCCCCACCCCTCTTGACGACAGCAGCCGACGACCATGTCGACGATCGCGGACCCGGCCGCCCTCGCCGACATGGCCGCCGGCGCCGCCGAGTGGGCCCGGCGACGCGACGCGCGCGCGGCCGCCGCCGGCGCCGCCTCGCCGTCGTCGCTGTCCCCGCTTCCGCCGCCGCCGCCGCCGCCCCCGGGTCGCTACGCCCGCCGCACCCCCGTCGCCCGCGACGCCCTGCCGCTCGACCTCTTGCTCCACCCGCGCCCCAACTTTCCCAGCGGCCTCGAGGCGTCCCCCGCCTCGTGCGCCCGCGCCCGCCGCGATCTCTGGGCCGCGCCGGGAAGGGAGGCCGCCCTGATGGCGCAGGCCGCGCTTTTCCCGCTCGCCGTCTGGGCGTACGGCGCTGCCGTCTCTTCCGGAGACTCCATGGCCCGGTGGCAGTGGGACCGCTACTGGCCCTCCGTGCCCCGCGTGCGGCTGCCGCAGCTGCGGTCGGGCAAGCACGGCGTGATCGCGGGGTCGCGGACGGTCTTCTTTAACGAGGCGGACGAGTTCTTGAGGTCGTCGTCGCGGTGGATCGGGCGGCTGCCGCCCTGGATGCGGCCAAAGCCGCCGGGCGGGGCGCCGGGCGCGCCGCGGCCGCCGGTGCCGCCGCCGAAAGACTATTGACGGGTTTTTGTGTTTTTGTTTCTTCATTTCTTCATTTCATTCTGTCGGACCGCTCTCTATCTTGTTGGACTAGGGCCCCTGACTCGCTGCTATTTCATCATCTCCTCTCTGTGTGTCTCTCGACTCTTTCCCGATTCGCCTAAAACAAAAAACGCGCGCTCGCCGCTCTCGCCGCGCCGCGCCGCCGACGACGGCGAGGAAAGAGACACGGCCCTCTTCCTCCTCTATCTCTTGTGTCACTTTTTGCGCAGGCCCATCGACCCCATCAGGCGCTGCACTAGCCCGGACTTGGGCGGCGGCGGCGGCGGCGGCGGCGCGCCCGGCTGCTGCCGCTCGCCCTCGCCGCTGGCCGCCGGCGCGGCCGCGGGCGGCGCCGCCGCGACGGCCGCCGCCTCGGCCGCCGCCGGGCGCGGCGGCTGCGGCTGCTGCTGCGGCTGCCCCTGCCCGTCCGGCTTGTCCTTGTCCGCCCCCGCGCCCCCCCCCGCCCCCCCTGCCACCGCCGACAGGTCCACCAGCGCCATCCCGCCCGGCACCCCGCGCGCGTGCCGCTCCGCGCCGCCCACCAGCCAGGGATCGGACGCCAGCGCCCGCAGCGCCGTCCGGCGTCGCGGGTCGCGCTCGAGCAGGCCCGCGACCACGCGCGCGGCCCCCGGCGACGCCGAGTCCGGCAGCGGGCGGCGGCGGGCGGCCAGGACGTTGGAGACGGTGTGGGCGACCGAGGACGGGTGGCGCTCGTCCTCGAAGGGGTAGGCGCCGGCGAGCAAGAGGAAGGTGAGAACGCCGAGCGCCCAGGCGTCGGCCGCGCGCGCGTCGTAGGGCGGCGGGGGCTTGGTGCTGCTGTTGTCGTTGTTGTTGTCGGCGTTGTTGGCGGCGTTGTCGGTGAAGGGCACTGGGGCCGAGTGCTGCTGCTGCTGGAGGAGCTCGGGCGCCATGTAGTCGGGCGTCCTGTTTATTTTCGGGTTGGTTTTTGTTTTGTTTGTTGGGGGAAGAGAGTCGTGAGCGGAGGAGCGTTTCTTTTCTTCTCCTTTCGATTTTTCCTCGCGCGTCCGCGCCCGCGCCGCCTCCCCTCCTTCGCCATCCCTTTCACCGACACCAAAAACAAGCAAACAGACACAACCAAGCCCCTGACGACGCACCCGACGCCCAGCGTCGCCACCGACGCCACGTGCTTGCTCAGCCCAAAGTCGATCAGCCGCAGGCGCCCCGTCGCGCGCTCGACCAGCGCGTTCTCCGGCTTGATGTCGCGGTGCGCGTACCCCGAGGAGTGCAGGAAGGACACCGCGCGCAGGAGCTGCGCCAGCAGGAAGGCCGCGTGGTCCTCCTCCAAGGGCCCCCCCTTTTCGTTGAGCAAGGTCAAGACGTCGGGGCCCTGGATGCGCTCCCAGACGATGACGAGCTCGCGGCGAGAGGCGGCGAACACGTCGAGCAGGGCGGCCAGGTTGGGGTGCCCTCCGACTGCGGAGGACAGAGCGATCTCCCGGCGGACGACGCGCACGGGCACGTGGCGCGGGCAGTCGAGGACCTTGAGGGCGACGGGGCGGTTGCCCTGGCGGGCGTCGCGGCCGGCGTAGACGACGGCGGTGGCGCCGCCTGTTGTTGGGTTTTGTGCTTATTGTTTTGGTTTGTTGAGCGAGCGAAAGAGAGAGAGACGGCAGGTTTTTCCGTCGGGGGGTGAGCGAGCGAGAGAGAGGCGGCGAATAGGAAAGCGCTTGCCCTTTTTTTGACAGCAACGACAACTCACGGTTGATCTCTCCCTCGACGACGTAGCGCTGGTTGAGCACGTCGCCCGACTTGTAGGGCGCGGGCGGGCCGGCTGCGGCCGACATGTCTTGTCGGCGCGAGAAAAGGACAACAGCGGCTCTCTCTCTCTCCCTCTCTCGTTTTGTCTGCGGTGGGGCGGCGGCGGCGTCGGCGGCGAGGTTGTTTCAGGCGCAATTCGCAAGCGTGACTTGAATTGTTTCCCAGGCTCTCTCTCTCGTGGGTGTGCGACAAGGTATACGTGTAAAGGAACGAACTGACGCGAGTTCACTCGCTTCACTAAGACAGAGAGAGAGAGAGAGAGAGAGAGAGAGACAAAAGGACGGCGGCGGCGGCGAGGTTTTTTTCAAGCGCTGTAGTAGTGGCGCTTCGTCGGCGTGGGCGCTGGCGCCGGTAAACCTACGAGCGGCGGCGGCGGGGGGGCGCTGCGCCGCGCTCGCTTCTCCCCCTCTCTCCCAAGATAGAAGCTCCCCGCGTTCGTGGCGCCGAAAGGCGCGCGGAACGGGGGCGCGCGGGCTGGGCACGGGGCCGGACCGGTGCCGGACCGGTGCCGGACCAAATGCCGAACCAAATGTCGGACAAACGGCGGACGAACAACTGGACGGAAAAAAAGGTCCTCGGGCTGATGCCTTCCGCTGCCTCACATCTCTCTCTCTCTTCAGCTCACGCCAACACGCGCGCGCAGCCACACAACGCACACATCCATCCATACGCTCCGCGCGCGGATCATCAACTCCACCGAGCCCCCCCGCGGCGATTCCCTCTCTCTCGCGTTCCAACCACCAAAAAAAAACGAAAGGGAAGCTGCTCCTCCTTTCGCTCCGCCCCGACCCGACGACACAAAAGGATCGCCCCCAACCCGACGCGCGCAAGCAACCGCACGCGTACCGGTCAGACCTCGCGCCCGCATTTCCGCCCAAACGCGCGCGCGCGCGTTCAACAAAACAGCGACGCCTTTGTTTGCGCATCGCCGCCGCCGTTGCTAAAAAAAAAAGCAACCCACCACCACCCGCCGCCGCCCACGATGGCGCCTGCCGCCCGCGCCCGCGCCGCCCTCGCCCTCCTGGCGGTGGTGGCGTCGGGCCTCCTCCTCGCCCCGGCCGCCTCGGCCGCCCCCGCCCCGGCCGCCAAGGCCGCCACCCCCGCCCCCGCCGCCGCCGCAGCCGAGCTCGACGGCCCCGGCCCGGGCGACGGCTCGGGCGCCCGCGCCGCCGCCGAGCGCGCCGCCGAGGCGTCCGCCGCGCTCGTCTTTTACAACGCCGTCAGCGCCGCCACCGAGGAGTTTGTGCGCTCGCAGATCGCCGGCCCGCCCGCCGACCCGCAGAAAAACGCCACCGCCGGTCCGCAGACCGTCATGGACGTGCCCAACCCTCTCGCCTTGATCGCGCCGGAGGACACCGCCGAGCTCGTCCTGAACATGTATCCGGTAGGCCCGGCCTTCGCCGGTAAAAAGCCCGAGGCGCAAAAGGCGGCCGTCCGGCAGCGCATGGAGATGGCGGGGGCGACGGCGAATCTGACGGCGGCGGTCAAGCTCGAGCAGGCGCAGCGGCTGCTGGGCGGGCAGCTGGGCGAGGGGAGCCGGGCACTGGCGGAGCTGAGGGCCAAGCCCGACGGCAAGGTGGCGCTCGAGGCGTGCCCGCTCGCGCTGCTGGAGACCAAGGTGGCGGCGGCAAAGGACGGCGGCGCGGCGGCGCCGGCGCCGGCGCCGGTTGCCGCCTCGCCGCGCGCCGCCTGCCTCTCGGCGGCCGCGCTCAACGCGCAGGCGCGCCTCAACGCCACCGCCGACGTCATGGCCTGGCTGCAGTGGCAGGAGTCGCGCCTCAACACCAACCTCGTTTACTTCCTCAACTGGGCGTTCGGCGGGAACGACGTCGCCGACGGCCGCATGCTGGCCCCTGTCGTGGTGGTGGTCTCGTCGCCGCCGGCCGCCGCCGCCGCCGCCTCGTCCGCCGCCGGCAACCCCGCCGCCGCCGCCGCCGCGCCCGCGGTCCCCGCCAAGGCCGCCGGCCTGAAAGTCGTCGACGTCCTGCTCTTCCAGGGCGGCCCCGCCCTCGCCAACAAGACGCCCGAGCCGCCCCGCGGCTACGACCCGGCCAAGCACCGCCTCATGGACCCGACCTGCGCCGTCCTGGCCTTTTGGCAGACCAAGAATTCGGCGCCCGATCGCGACCTGACGGCCAAGATCGGCGACCTGGCGCGCGGGCGGGCGGCGAGCAGCAAGTGGTGGAACGTGGCGTCGGTGGCGCCGCCCGTGGCGCTGCGGCGGTTTGACTGCGCGCCGTTCACGTGGGAGGACTGGGTGTCGGGGAAGCGCCAGTGATTTTGTGCTTTTTTTCCCGTTTGGTTTTCGGAAGAAAGCGGGGGGAGGGGAAGAGGAGCGCGTGGTGCGTTTTGTCCTTCCCTCTTTTTTTTGGCGGCAAAGGGCGGCGCTTTATTCCTCGACTGCCTCGGATGTTCTCCCCAAAGGGGGGTGGAAAGAGAAAGCTCCTGTCCTTGCCCCTGCCCCCCACGTTTCTTTTCATGGAGTGTTCCTCTGGAGGAGCCGCTGCGATCGCTGCGTCGCGCGGAGAGAAGCGCCCCCCCCCCCCTTTTGTGCGCGCGACTCGGCGTCTGCGTCTGCATCGCCTTTCTTCTAAACGCCCAGCGCTCCACGCAAAACTGTCAAACGACATCACCACACGCACGCACGCACCGATCAGGCCACTCGCCCGCGCCCGCTCCCAGACATCTTCTCTCGCTCCCCCTCTCCCTCTCCCTGCGCTCGCTCGCCGCGCCCCGTCGCGTTGCCCGCCCCGCGCCCTCCCGTCTTCTTCTTCGCCGCCGCCAAATTTTTTCACGACGCTCCCACTCCCGGCGACGGATGCCGCGCGCGGACCGAAACTGCTCGCCAGCACTGCTTCACGAGATCGCGGTTGCAAAAATGGGCGCGGGAACAACATTCATCGTCGGAAAGCGGAGCTTTGGCTCGGGGAGGGGGGGAGGGGGGGAGGCGGTTGCCGGCGGGACAGGGGGACGAGAGAAGAAGCGGCGGCGAATGGGGGGGCGGGCGAGAAGGGGTCGTCTGCTGCAGACGGGGCGTGATTCTCTGGCGTACGAAGCATGGGGTGGGGTGTTTTCGTCCAAAATATCGAGAGAGAGAGCAGGAGGAGAAGGGAGTAGGGGAGCAGGAAACTTTGGTGGGCGGGAGCGTGACGTGGGAAAGGGCCCAGAAACGGCCTCGCCCCAATTTGGGCGAATGAAAAAAAGAGAGGGGGGCGGCGGCGGCCAGCAGGCGTGTTTTCCAAGAGGGGGGGGGTCGCGCGGGCGCCCAAGTGAGGGGCGCCACGCGGGGCCGCCAAGCTCCTGCGTGCGTGGTCAGGGTGTGTGGGTGGTGCGTCGTCTCGAGCGGGGCGAAAGAAGAGCGCGGCAAAAGCAACGCAAAAGATAATTCGTTTCTTTATCGTTTCCGATCATTCGTCCTCGTCGTCTTCCTGTCTTGCCTTCTTCCCTTTGGCGGCCCTGCCAGCGGAGGCGGCGCGCTCGCCGGCCTTGGTCTGGCCGCCGCTCGGGCCGCCGCCGCCGCCGCTGCGGCGCGACGGGCTCGACCTCTCGCTGGCCTGGCCGCCGCTCTGGCCGCCGCCGCCGCCGGTGCTGCTCCCGCTGCTGCCGCTGCTGCTGCTGCTGGTCCTGCTGCGGCGGCGCGACGGGCCGGGGCTCGCAAGCGGGCTCGGCGGCGGCGGGCTCGGCGGCGGGCTGGGGCTCGGTAGGGGGCTCGGCGACGGGCTCGGAGGGTCGGCCTTGACGGCCGCAGCAGTCGCGTTTGCTCGCGGGGCGGCCCCGGCGGCGCCCCCGTCCCCGCCGGCCCCCCGACCGTCGCCGCCGCCGCCGCGCCCGCTGGCCTGGCCGCCCCGGCGCGACGGCGCAGGCTGCTGCTGCCCCGCCCGCGAGGGGCCCGACGCCGCGGCGGCTCTTTTCGACGAGCCGGGCAGCCGGCTGTAGTCGATCGGCCTGCCCGCCGGGCGCAGGTCCACGTAGCTGACGGAGTCCCCCTCGAGGTTCCCGAAAAACAAGAGGCCGTCGGGCGATTCTGTGACGGAGCTCACGGACGAGACGCGCTCCCCCGCCGGGTCGAGCAGCAGCGCCTCTGGTTTTCCGTCCGAGGCGCGCAGGCGCAGGGCCCCGCCCCACGGCTCGAGGGAGGGGCGCACGCCGGCCGGCAGCCAGGCGTAGGCGGCGCGCGCGCTGGCGGACACCAGGCGCGAGGTGTCGGGGACGCGGCCGATGAGCGCGACCCAAAACGCCTCCTCCTCGCCCTCGCCGCCGGCGCCGCCGGCGCCCGCCTCCTGCGGCTTGTTGCCTTCGCCCTCGACGGCGGCGGCGGCGGCAGCGGGGGCGGCTTGGGCGTCGCCGGCGGCGGCTTGGGCGTTGCCGCCGCCCTCGGCGCGGGCTGCGGCGGGCGGCGCGGGCGGCGCCGAGGGCAGCGCGCGCGAGATGCCGTCGGGCATGCCCGGAAAGTTGCGCGCGAAGATGTCGACGCGCGGCGCGGCGCGGAAGCCTTGCGCCAGCGTGGCGCCGGGGCCGCCGGGGCCCGAGTTGCGCGCCTCCTTGAACGCCGATGCCGCCGCCCCGCCGCCGCCCGCCCGGTCGCCCCCGGGCCGCCCGTCGAGCCACACCCGCAGCACCCGGTTGTAGTTGGTCTCGACCACCAGGGCGTAGTCCCCGCCCCGCGACAGGGCCACGCCGTTGGCGTAGTAAAAGCCCTCGGCGACGACCACGGCGCCGCCGAGCGACGGCGACCAGGCCAGCAGCGCGCCGCGCGGCGCGCCCTGCGCCAGGTCGAGCTCGTAGCCGCGCATGGTGTCGTAGAAGCCGCGGGCCGAGTCGTAGGGGGGCTCGATGTCGGTGGACGAAGTGAAGTAGACGACCGTCTCGTCGGCGGCGACGGCGGCGGCGCCCCGCCGGTACGCCAGGGCCAGATCGTTCGCGTACGTGATTTTCTGCCCGCCGCGCACGCGGGAGTGCGGCGCGATTGTGGTCGCGACGTCGCGCACCTCCCTCTGCTGGCCCTTGCCGCCGCCGCCGCCGCCGCCGCCGTTCGTCGCTGCTGCCGCCGCCGCCGCCGCCGCTGGCTTTGCCGCCTCGACGACGACCAGCCCCCTGCGCGAGTCGCACACGTATACCTCGCTCGTGCGCTCGTCCGGGTGGAAGCCGAGCGGCCGGCCGCCCGCGTTGCTCTTGAGGGAGGCGACCGGCTCGGGCGACAGCTTGAAGCGCCAGCGCCGGCGCGGCGGCGGCGGCGGCGGCGGCGGCGGCGGCGGCGCCTCTGCGGCGGTGCCGTTTTGCACGATGCCGCTGCTGCTGCTGTTCGTCGCGCTGCCGCCGCCGCCGCCGCCGCCGCTGCTGTTGCGCGCTCGCGCGGGCGCGGCCTCGGCCATCTCGGCCTCCCACATCGACCCGAACTTGTCAAACATCACGAGCGTGCCCCCGCGCACGGCGACCGTCTCCGTCCCCCGGACCTTGCCCTCGAAAACCCGGACGGCGCGGTCGGCCAAGAACGTGTTGGCCGAGAGCGGCGCGCCCGAGCCGGCCGGCCGAAGCGGCGCAGCGACCCACGGGTGCGGCACGCCGGGCGCCTGCAGCTCGGCGTAGTGGTTGCCCGGCCCAGGGAGCGGCAGGCGGACGATGGCGGTCTTGTTGCTGGCCTCTGCTTTTCTGGGTTGTCCGTTTAAAGGGTCGCGTTTATTGTCGGGTTGGCGCGGTTGTGCTTGCAGAGGGCCGGGGCGGGCGGGGGTCTCGTGCGCGTGTCGTCGAATGGCGGCGGCGCTGGCGTCGTTCGGCATTGGCTCGACGTCGCTCTACGTCGTTCGGCGTCGTTCGGCGTCGCTCTACGTCGGCGTCGCGAGCGCCTCGGCCCTTTCCCTGGAGAACGACCGCACCCCTTGAGGGCCGTCTATAAAAAGAAGAACCAGGCATGAATAACTGAAACTAAACCTCTCGTGCTCACCTCTGGTGCTCTCCTCGCTCTGAGCCGAGGCCGCCACCGCCATGGCGATGATAACGAGCATGCGCAGGAGGGCGGAGCGCCCAGCGACGCCCACCGGCCTCGTCGCTGCGGCCACCGCCATGAGGAACGGCGCGCGCGCGGAAACGGGAAAAAAAGGAAGGGGGAGCAGGGGGGAAGGTGGCCCTGGTGCCGATCCGTGCGGTGCGGAGGAGAGGATTCAAAGCGGGCTGAAGAGAGAATTTAATTGAGGGGCAAAAGCTGCGGAATAGCTACAGCGGGCCGACGGGCGCGTATCATCTTTACAGTGGCGACGCGTGCGCGACGTCTTGATGGGAGCGGGCGTCGGAGTCGGCGTCGTCGGCGTCGGCGTCGGCGTTCCGTCACCGCGTGCGTCGTGCGCTCGCTGCTTGTTGTCCTTGACTCTGTGCCGGTTTGCTTCAGACGTCAAGTCTCTCTCTCTCGCCCGCCACATCGCCACGCAAGCTTCAATCTCTTACGCGCGCGCCCGACCGACACGACCGCATCACCGCGCGATCGCAGGTCCCCCTTCTTCTTTTAGAAGAAACGAAACGCATGCTCCCGCGCGCCCTCACCGCGCGCGGCGCCGGCCACAGGTGCGCGATCGCTCGAGCGCTACCGTGGCGTGCGGTGACTGGAAGAAACCTCTCTCTCGCTTGCGGGAGGGGGGGCAACTCTCGTCACACCCTCTGCCTCGCCCTCTCTCTCTCTCTCGCGCGCGCGCGCCACGTGCCACGCACGCACACACAAAGCACAGGCGACGACCCGCGATCCTCGTCGCGTGTGTATATGTGCGTCCGTCACGCGCAGCACGCCACGCCGACAGACTCACGCGATCCCTGTCCCCACCACGCCTCGCCCTCGCTCCCGCCACAAACACAAAAACCCGAGCAGCGCCGCTGCCGCCTCTGCCGCCGCCGCGCCGCCCGCCTCGCTCGCAGCATCACCCGCAGCCCCTGCGACACGGAGGCAGCAAGAGCTCAGGCGGCGCCGCGGCAGCGGCAGCATCCCCGCGACAGCATCATCAGCAGCAGCAGCCACAGCCATGCAAGCGGCCTCCTCGCCGTCGGCGTCGCGGCCCGGCCCCCACCGCCGCCGCCTCGGCGGCGGCCTCAACGGCGGCAGCAGGGGCGGCCTCCCCGCGGCCCCCCGCCTCCGCCTGCCCCCCTGCCGCGCGACCATCGACGACTTTGAGATCCAGGTCCTGGTCCGCCGCCTCGAGGCCAACGCCCCCAAGCTCCCCCCGCCGGCGGAGCGCCCAAAGCTCGCGCGCGCAATCGAGCTGGTCGACGCCGCCAACAGCGCCGACCCCAAGAATGTGCCGGGGGGCAGCGACGGCCGCGGCCCCGACGAGCCGTTCCGCCTGGCCTACGGCCGCGCCGCGTATGGCGAGGCCCTGCGCCTGGACCCGCGCGGCGCCGCCAGCGACGCCCTGCTGATCCTCGCGCGTGGGCGGCAGGTCGAGTCGTGGCGGCTGGCGGCGCTGCTGAAGCGCGACGACTACGCGCCGAACACCGCCGGAAGCCGGCAGTGGCAGAGCGACCGGCGGCGGTGGCAGGCGCGGCGCCTGCTCCGCTGCATGCGGGAGGCCGGTTACCGGGGGCCCTTGACGACCGCCGAGGTGTCAGCGGTGTCGGCGGCGCGCGCGGCGGGGGAACCGGACCCGATGGCCGACCTGGCGCACACGTACGAGCCGTTCACCCCGGCCTCGCCGGCGGCGGCGGCGGCGGCGGCGGCGGCGGCGGCGGCGGCGGCGGCGGCGGCGAAAGCGGCGGGCGACGCCGCGCCCGCCCTCGCCGCTGCCCCCGACCCCGCCGACGCCGCCGCCCTGGCCGACGAGTCCGCCGCCCTCAAGCTCGTCGAGGAGGTCATCATGGGCAAGGCGGTGCCCGACCCGCGCGACCTGCGCCCCTACGACTTCTCCGCCCCCCTGGGCGGCACAAACTGGCCGCTGCTGCGCGCGGCCGCCGCCGCGCAGGCGCTGGCCGACGCCGACGCGCTCGTCTTCCTTGACCGCAACTTCGCGCGCATGCTCGACGACGCCGGCATGACGGCCGAGGAGGCGGCCGCGGCCGCGCGCCCCGAGCTGCTGCGCATGTCGGCGCGGGGCATGGCCGCCGCGCTGCGCAAGCCGTGGGTCTCGGAGGAGGAGGAGGGCGGCGGCGGCGGGGGCGGCGGCGGCGGCGGCGGCGGCGGCGGCGGCGGCGGCGCGACGAGCGCCAAAAAGGCGCGGCGCGAGGCGCTGCTGCGCGCGCTGCCCGTGCCTTTCAAGTACAGCGACATGATGCTCGACGTCGAGGGCACCGCGGTGGCGTCGGTGCACCCGGGGGACTGGCGGTACCGCGACTTTGACTACGAGTAGTAGAGAAGAGGGGGCTTGTCTTGTCGGGGTGTGTTGGGGGGTGTTGTTCTCTTTTGGTGTTTGCTCTTTTTTTGCTCGCTTGCTCTTTTTTTGCCTTGCTTGCTTGTCGGGATCGGGAAGAATCAGGCGGCGGCGTGTCTCGTCGCCGTCTTTTTTTGTTTTGTTTTCCTGTAGCGTTTCCAAGCATTGGGTCGAGAGAAGGAGCATGGGATAGGAATGGCGAAAGATGATGTTGAGGGCAGAAAGCGAGAACGACGCGACGAAGTAAAAAGGGCGACGAAGCAGACAAAAGGGGAAGAAAACAATCACGCCGCGACGCCCGCGCCGCGGCTCGCCTCTCCATCGGCGGCCCTCGCCTTGGCCGTCGCTTCGCCGCCGCCACCGCCGCTGCTGCCCACGACGCTCAGGCGCGCGGCGCCGTCCTCGGCCGGTGTGGCGCGCGGATGCTGCTTCTTCTGGCGGCCGGCGTCCCCCGCGCTCCGCCGCTCCTCCTCGGCCTCTTGCGCGGCCGCCCCCCGGTCGCCCCCGCCCCCCGTCCCCGGCCCCTCCTCGCTCCAGCGCGTCCCCTCTCCCTCGCCCGACGACGACGGCGGCGGGGACAAACCCCCAGCAGACGACGACGACGACGACGACCCCCCGGCTCCCCCCGCCTCCCCCAGCCCCCCGCCGCCCTCCGCCCCCTCCGCCGACCACGCCGCCGCCGCGTCGGCCGCGAACGTCGCGAGCGCCTCGGCGTACTCGTCCGGGTGCGCAAGAAAGTGCGCCACGTGCGCCGACCCGGCCCACCGGCGCGACGTCACGGGCACGCCGCGCGCCGCCTGGCGGGCCATGTACTCCTCGACGGCGCGCGGGGCCGTCAAGGCATCGGCGGCGCTGTACAGAAAGAGCTGCGGGCAGCGGGGGGCGTGGTCGCGCCAGCAGGCCTCGGCGCCACGAAGGGCGCCGCTGGCAAAGGGCAGGCGGAGGTAGACTGAGATCGCCACGCTCATGGCCAAAACGAGCAGCGGGTAGCGCCGCTCGACGCCCTCTGCGGGCTGCCCGAGCGCGGCGGCCACCACGGCGCGCGCGGAAACGTCGGCGCTCACCACCGCGGGGCTGGAGTCGAGCACGACGCCGCACACGCGGCCGAGCGCGGCGCGCGCGGCAGGGTCGGGCGACTCTGCTAGGGCGCGGAACACCCACCCGCTGAAGATGTAGCCGCCGCCGGAGAACAGGTGGACGATCAGAGGCGCGTCGGGCCGGCGCGCCGAGGCGGCGGCGAGCTGGGCGGCGAACAGGCGGGCGCGGCGGCGGCCGAGGGCGGGGAACATCACGGAGCTCATGGGCGGGCGGGCCTCGAGCAGCGAGCAGTTGGAGGGGGACGAGGGGGAGGGGGAGGAGGAGGGGGGGAGGAGGTTTCTCGCGGCTGCTGCCCCGCCCGCCCCGCCGCCGCCGCCTCCTCCTCCGCCTCTTTGCCCGCCTCCTATTCCGCCTCCTCCTGCTCCTCCTCCGCCGCCATACCCCAGCCGCTCGCGCCACAGGGCCGCGTACTTGCGGAACGGCCCCTCCGGGGCGCCGAGCCATCCGATGACGGCGACGATGGGGCAGGCGGGCCCGGCGGGCGGGCGCGGCAGGCGAGGGCGGGAGGAGGGGGGGCCCGAGGCCGAGGCGACGGTGGCGGCTCCGTCGGCGGCGGCGTCTGCGGCGGAGGCCGCGACCGCGCCGTCGACCGCCGCCGCGAGCTGCTTCTCGGCCTCGTCGGCTACGGCCTCCTGCCGGCTCGTCGCGCGCAACGGGGACGACGACGCCGCGTCGGCGGCGGCCACGGCGGCGGCGGCGGCGGCCGCGTGGTAGCGCGCCGACGAGGCGCCGGGCAGGCTGTGGCGGGCCTGCAGGAGCGCCGCGACGCCCGCGGGCGGGGGCGAGCCGCCCGCGAGCAGCGCCGCCGCGGCCGCGCCGCGACCGCCGCCGCCGCCGCCGCCGCCGCCGCCGCCGCCAGCGCCCGGCGCGACCGCGGTCGGCGCGGGCCTGAGGAGGAGGCTCGAGCCGGCGAGCGCGCGGACCTGCCAGTCGGGCGGCAGCAGGTGGTGGTTGTTGGTGATGGTGTAGCGCGGCGTGGCGCACACGAAGGGGCGGTCCGGGAGCGGCTGGCTCGCGAGCGGCCGCCGCGGCGAGGGCGGCGGGGGCGTCGCGCGCCGGGCGGCGGCCGAGGCGGCGACGGCGGCGGCGGCGGCCGCGCGCTGCGCGGCGGCGACGGCCGAGGCGCGCTGCTCTGCGGCCGAGGGGGCGGGAGTGGTCGCGGCGGCGGCGAAGGAGGCCTCAGCGCGAGACGCCCCCGACCCGCGGCCGGTCAGGGTCGCGACGGCGCGGCGCCAGCCCGAAGAGGGAGGAGGCGTTTGGACGGCGGCGGCGACCGGCGGCGGCGGCGGCGGCGGCGGCGGCGGCGGAGGCGGAGGCGGCGGCGTGCCCGCCGCCGCGGCCGCTGCCGCGGCTCCGGCCCGCCCGGAAAAGGGCGACACGCGCGCCGACGCGGGCTGCTGCTGCGGCTGGGGCGTCTGCGGCGGAAAGGCCACGCCCGCGGCTGTGGCGCCGCCACTGCCGCGCGACGCTGCCGCCGCCGCGGCCGCGGCCGCCGCTGCCGCGCGCCGCGCGCCGCCCCCGCCCCCGCCGCCGCCGTTCACGCCGCCGCCGCCGACGACGCCGCCCGACGGTGCGCCGGCCGACAGCGCGCCCTGCTGCTGCTGCTGCAGCTGCTGCGTGATCGACCCGACCCCGCCGAGCGCCTCGGCCACGGCCGCGGTCTCGAAGACGCCCATGCGCGCAAAGGGCGACTGCGCCACGGCCGGGGGCGGCACCAGCCCGGCGGAGCGGCGTCGCGTGAGGGGCTCGGGGTCTGTCGGCTGGCCCGGCAAGGGGTCGGCGGCGGCGGCGGCGGCGGCGTTTCCGGCGGCGGCGGGCCCGGCGTTTCCAGCGGCGGCGGCGGCGGGCCCGGAGGCGGCGGCGGCGGCGCTCGCCAGCGCCTCGCGCATCTCGCGCTCCTCCAGCTCGCGGTCCTCCGGCACCGCCTCGGAGGCCAGAGGGCGCCCGAGGCCGGCCGCCGCCGCCGCCGCCGCCGCCGTCGCCCCCGCCCCCGCCCCCGCCCCGTCCACCTCCGCCGTCGCCGTCGCCCCGGCCGCGCCGACCGAGCGGCGCGACCGCAGCACGGCCGACCCGCCGAGCGAGAAGGACGGCGCCAGGGACGGCGGCGAGCCCGCGGCGCCGCCGTCGCCGTGCGGCGGCAGGACCGGGAGCGAGGGGGGCCGGTGCCGCGGGGGCAGGGAGGTCGAGCGCAGCGACTGCAGCGGGGCCGCCAAGAAGGACGACGGCTGCCGGCCGCCGAGGCCGCCGCCGCCCGCCGCCGCCGCCGCCGCCGATGCCGCCGCCGCCGCCGCCGCCGCCGCCGCCGCCGCCTCCCGCGCCGCCGCCGCCGCCGCCGCCGCCGCCGCCGCGTCCGACCGCGCGTCGGCTTCCTCCCGCGACATCGACGAGTTGAGCATCATCTCCGGCAGCATGGCCTCGACGCTGTTGCTGGGCCCGCGCAGCAGCAGCCCGCCAAACAGGCGCTGGGCGACGCTAAACGCCAACGACGATGACGAGGGGGGAGCGGCGCTCGGGCTCGGGCTCGCGGCGGCGACAGCGGCCACGACTGACGGCGCCGTCGCCGCGCCGCCGGTGCGCGCCGCGCCATTCCTCGCCGCCGCGGCCGCCGCGGCCGCCGCGGCCGCGGCCGCCGCGGCCGCGGACGACGGCCGGGGCATGGGCGTCGGTTGCCGCTAGTACTTCGAGCGCGCCAGGGCGCGGTGGGGGCTTGTGCGCGCGCCGCGGGAAGCGACTCTTCTGCCAAAAGAAGGAGTTGCGAGAACTTGCGGTTTGCGTCACGAGATAAGGTATTTCCGCCTTGCGTCTTCCAAAAAAGGGTGCTGCGCGCGCAAGCGGGAGGTCTAGTACTTGAGAAGGGTACTTGAGAAGGGTCTGCACGTTTCGGAACAGCGCCGCGTTGCATTGTATGGTGGGAGGCGGGCGAGAGAGCGCCGCGTTTTGGGCGGGCGCCTCGTCGTCGCCGTCGCCGCCGCTCGTCGCGCGTCACGCTCGTTGCGCTTGAACGGCCGTTGTCCTTCGACGAAGCAATCGATCACACCGTCCAACCTTGTGCGCGTGTCTCGACGCACGGACACCGTCCACAACACGTGGTGCTCGTCATCCTAGTATGATTGCGTCGTAGCACGCGGCCGCGCGAGGAATCCACAACGACACGCGATATCGGACCAATCCTTCGCGTCAGGTGATCGCCTCGCACCGACAGCGGACGCGAAATGGACGCGACGACGACGACGTCGGCAGCTGAGAAAGCGCGGCCGAGCGCGGCAAGCGTCGCCACCCCTGCCACCGCCGCCGCCGAGCGCGCGCCGCCGCCCCCGACGAAGCCGCGCGACGCCCCCGCCTTCGACGGCGACGGCGGCCTGTCCGACGCGGAGCGGTACGCGGCCGCCGCCCTCTTCACGCTCGCGCTGCACGAGACCTCGGCCGCGGCGGCGGCGGCGGCGGCCGACGTCGCCGAGGCGCTGGCCGAGGAGGAGCAGCACAGGCGAGGGGCGCCGTCGTCGTCGGCGGCGGGGGCGGGCGCCGCATCCTCAGCCGCCGCGTTCTCGGCCGCCGCCCGCCGCACCATCTGGGGCGCCTCCAGCGACGAGGCCCTTGACGCCCTTATCTCCTGCGAGCTCCAAAACGTGGTCGGCTCCGGCGCGCGCGGCGGGGGCGGCGGCGAGGACAGCGATGAGATCGGCGGCGACGCTCTGTTGGGCTCTTGGTCCGAGGACGACAACGACGACGACGACGACGACGACGACGACGACGGGGGCGGGGGCGGGGGGCGGGGGGCGGCGGGATGGGACGGCGCCGGCCGGGGAGCAGGAGGACGAGGCACAGGCGGAGGAGGCGGGGGCCTCCGGCCGGCGGGCTCGTTCTTGTCGTCGGCGGCAGCCGCAGCGGCAAGAACGACGACGACGACCACGGCGGCGGCGGCGATCCCCGGCCGAGCGGGCGCCGCGGCCGCCGCCTGCCGCCTGCGCCGCTCGCGCGAGCGCCGCGCGGCCGCCCGACTCGCCGTCGCCTCCGGCGGCACCGCCTACTGGGGCGAGGACGCCGTCTCCCCCCTGCCGGCGGGGTTGCTCGGCCGCGCGTACGCGCGCCTGGGCATCCCGCCGCGGGCGTGGCCCGGGCTGCTGCGCCTGCCGGGCATCGCTTGGGTCAGCGGCGGCGGCGGCGGCGGCGGCCGCGCCGACAGCGACCGGCTCGTGGCGCTGGTGCGTCAGTACGCCCTGCTGTTCGACCCGGGCGCGTCGTTTACGGCCAGCGGGACGGCCGCGGAGAAGGCCGAGCGCGCCGAGGCGGACGCCAGGGCGGCGGCCGAGGCGGCGGGGGCGAGGCACGGCGGCGAGGCGCAGACGCCTGCCGCCGCCGCCGCCGCCGCCGCCGCCGCCGCCGCCCCCGCCGCCGCCGCCGCCGCCGCCGCTGCGCCCGAGCCCCTCCTTGGCGCGGTCACAGCCGCCGCCGCCGCTGCCGACGCCGCTTCGCCGCCACCGCCGTCACACCCGCCGCCGCCACAGGGCAAGCCCGACGACGCGGCACCACCCCCACTGGCACCGCCGCGGCCGCAAGCAGGCGGCGGGCCAGGCGACGGCGGCAGCGACGACGGCGGGCGACCCGGGGGCGGCGCCGTCGGCGACGACAAGCCCCCCCTTCGTCTTTCTGTCCCCGCTGCTTCCCAAACAACAACAAAGGCGACGGTGACCCTCCCCGCCGCCCTCGCTGAGGCGTCCGACTTTCTGCCGCGCGCCGCGATCGAGGGCGCTGTCGCGCCCGACGCCCCGACCTTCCGCCCGGCCGACCGCTACGCGCACGCGGCCACGCCCGCCTGCGTCGCGGCCGTGTTCGAGCTGGTGGGCGCGTGCGTGCGCGCCAACACGGACGAGCTGGTGCGGCTGATGGCGGTCGACGCGGAGGAGGCCGAGCCGGCGTGGGCGGCGGCGTGGGCGGCGGCGGGGGCGGCGGACGGCGGCCCGCGCGAGGACGACAGCGGCAGCGAGGTGGGCGCGGACGATGAGACGGGAACAAGGGACAAGAGGGCGACCTCGGCCGCGGGCGCCGGCGGCGCCAGGCCTCGGCCTCGCCTGCGCCCCGAAGAGGAAGGGGAGGAGGACGGCGGCGCGGTGGCGGGCGGCGCCGCTTACGTGGCGCTCGGCGGCGGCGGCGGCGGCGGCGAGGACGACGACGAGGACGAGGTCGAGGACGACGGCGGCAGCCCCCTCGGCGCCGTGCAGTCCGCCGCTGCGGCCGCCGCCGCGCGCAGGAGGCGGGCGCCCTTGCTGTCCTCCGCCTCCTCCTCTGCCGGCGCCAGGGCGCCCCCCGCGCCCTCTGCTTCCTCGCCCGCCGCCGCCGCCGCCGCCGCCGCCGCCGCTGCCGCCCCCGCCGCCGCCGCGCCGCTGCCCGCCGCCCAGGTCGCCTTTTATGACGCGCGCGCGCGGTGCGCCCTCAAGCGCGTCGGCCATTGGCTGCGCGTCCCCTGGCCCCAGGTTCGCGCCTTCGAGTCCCTCTGGGCGTCCGAGCTGTCCGCGGCCGCCGCCGTCGGCCGCGCCGCCGCGCGCGCCGCCGCGGCCCCCCCGGCCCCGGCCGACGGTGAGGCCGCCACGCGCGCCCAGGGCGGCACCGCCGTCGCCAACGCCTTCAAGGTCGGGGCCGCGGCGGTCGGCGGCGGCGCGCTGCTCGCCGTGACGGGCGGCCTCATCGCCCCGGCCCTGGCGGCGGGCATGGGCGCGGCCGTCGCGCTAATGCACGGGGGCGCGGCCGCGGCCGCCGCCGTCACGGCGGGCGCCTCGAGCGCGGGCGGCGTCGCGGCGCTGTCGGGCGCGTTTGGCGCCTGGGGCGCGAGCGCGGGCGGGCGCAGCGCCGGAGCTCTCTTTGCTGGCGTGACGGAGATGGGGTTCGTTGATATGGGTGACGGCGGAGGAGAGGGGGCGGTCGCGCCGCCCGCGCGGCGGGAGGAGGAGGCGCAGGTGCCCGCAGCTGCGGCCGCTGCTTGTGCTGCTGCTGCTGTTGACGGTTCGGCTGCTCCTGCTGGTGCTGGTGCTGGTGCTGCCGGTGCCCCTACAGCGCGCCCGCCGCCGCCGCCGCCGTTGCCGCCGACCAACGCCCTCGCCCAACTCTTCTCGTTCCCGGCGCTCGCCGGCAAGGCGCGCGCGGCGGCACCGGCAGCGTCCGTGGCCCCTCCCGACACACCCGCCACCGCAGCAACAACAACAACGCCAGGCGCGAAGCCGCCTGCCCCTCTCCCGCCCCCCCCTCCCCCGCCCCTCCTCCCCACGCCCCTCAACCCCCGCCGCCTCGCCTCCGGCGCCGCCGGCGCCCGCCTCGCCGTCGCCATCGCCGTCTCGGGCCTCGCCACCACCCGAGACGGCTTCTCGCGCCCGTTCCAGCGCTGCCTGCCGCCCAGCCTGGGATGCGAGCGCTACGCCCTCGTGTGGGAGTCTAGCCTCTTGCGCGAGCTCAACGCGGCCCTGTTCTCGTTTTTGCGGCAGCAGGCCATCCAGCAGGTCGCGACGCGCGGAATCCAGGCCTGGCTGTATACTGGTTTGGTCGCCGCGCTCACGCTGCCCATGGCGCTGACGACCACGATAAACGTGACGATCGGCTCGCGGTGGCGCGTGGCCTTGAGGCGCAGCAAGCTGGCGGGCAGGCGCCTCGCGCACGTGCTGGCGGCGGGCGGGGCCGCAGGGCGGCCGGTGACGCTGGTGGGCGCGGCCATGGGCGCGCGCCTCTGCTTCCACTGCCTGCTCGAGCTGGAGCGGCTGGGCTGCCGCGGGGTGGTCGAGCACTGCGTCCTGCTCGGCACGCCCGTGTCGGCGCGCGTCGAGCGGTGGGCGCAGGCCCGCCGCGCCGTCGCCGGCCGCCTGATCAGCGGCTTCAGCGTCAACGACGCCACGCTCGCGCTGGTCTACCGGCTGCACTCGCCCTCGGCGGCCGCGACGGCGGCGGCGGGCAGCTGGCGCGTGGGCGTGCGCGGCGTGGAGGACGTCAACGTGTCGGCGATCGTGCGGGCGCACGCGGACTGGGGCGAAGAGTGGGCGCTTGAGGAAATCTTTGACGCGCTAGTGCTGCACTGATTTTATTGAGTCATCGTCGGTGATTGGATGACTCATCAGTGAGGCGCACGCCCGTCTTCGCGGCGGCGGACGAGCGCGCCGCCGCCGCCGACGTCGACGGCCGTGAGGTAGAGGAGGCGGCGGCGGCGGCCGCAGCGGGGATGGGCCCGCCGCCGCTCACCGAGAGCCCCTGCTCGCGTGCGAGCGCCTCGCGTAGGATGCCCGTGAGCTTGCCCGCGGCGGCCAGCGCGGCGGCCAGGCGGTGCGAGTCGACGGGGAAGCACTCGAGCTCGAGCTGCGGCGGACCCTGGAGTGACGAGCGGGGGGCAACAGCGGTGGCATCGGTGCCGGCGCCGGTGTCGGCGTCGGCGTCGGCGTGGACAACGGCCGCCCCACCCTCCTCCCGCGCCGCGCCAGCCGCCGCCGCCCGGCCCATCGCCTCCTTCAGCAGGCTGCCCTGGTCCACGTCGTGCTGCCACGTCCCGGTGAGCACCCGCACGCGCGTCGACCGGGGCGCCGACGCCACCGCCGCCAGCAGCGCCGCCCGCCACCGCCGGAGCTCGCGCGCCGGCCTGCCCGGCCTGATCGCCGAGGCCTGCAAGTCCACCTGCGGGCAAAAGGCCAGCACGGACGTGGCGCAGGGGCAGGCCATGAGGGCGCCCGACGCGCCCATCGAGTCGCCCAGCAGGAGGACGCGGTCGTAGGGCGCGGCGGCGCGGCGCACGCGGTCGGCGTAGTAGGACGAGGGGGGAGTAGGGCGGGACGAGGGGGCGGCGGCGGCCGAAGCGGCGGCGGCGGCGGCGGCGGCTCCGCTTGCGGCGGCGGCTCCGCTTGCGGCGGCGGCTCCGCTTGCGGCGGCGGCTCCGCTGGCGGCGGCGGCTCCGCTTGCGGCGGCGGCCGCGCTCCCCGAGGCCAACGCCGCGGCCGCCGCCGTGGCGGTGGTCTCTTCCCCCCCGCTGCTGACGCTGCTGACGCTGCTGCCCTCTGTGTCGCGTCCGGCCCACTCTTCCGGCATCCAGTACCAGTCGCGGTGCGGGTCCACCACGTACAGCACGTCGAACGCCTGCAAAGAGCTCTCAGACGGCACCGCCGCCGCCGCCCCTCCTGCCGCCGCCGCCTCGGCCGCGTTTGCCGCCGCCGCCGCCTTTGCCGCCGCCTTTGCCGCCGCCGCGTCGGCCGCCGCCGCCTCGGCGCGCGCCCGCTTGAGCGCGCCCGCCCAGTTGGGCTCGCCCGGCGCCGAGCCGTACGCCACCACCAGCAGCGACGGCTGCCCTGGCGGCGGTGGGGGGCCGCGCACGAGCTTGAAGTAGCCCGGGCCCCAGGCGGCGGCCGAGGCCGAGGCAGCCGAGGCTTCGTTGCCGGCAGCGGCGTCGTTGTCAGCGGCCGACGCGTCCCCCGAGGCTGCCGCCGCTGCCCCCGCCGACCCCCGCCCCCCCTCCCCACCTCCCCGCGCCCCGGCGGCCCCGACGACCTCCGACACGCGCAGCTTGGCCCCCGCCGCCGCCACCAGCCCGGGCGGGGCGCCCGCCAGCTGCCGCGCGTCCAGCCCCAGGGCGCGCAGCGCGGGCAGGCGCGGCGCCAGCGCCAGCAGGGCGGCGACGGTCTCGGCAGACAGCGGGTTCCCCTCGAGCCACAGGTACGCGAGGCCCGGGAGGCGGGCAATCGCGCGCAGGGGCAGGGACGACAGGCCGTTGCCGTAGGCGGTCAGGGAGCGCAGGCGCGGCGGCAGGGAGAAGCGGAGGGGTCGCCGGGGCGGCGAGGCGGCGGCGGCGGCGGCGCCCGCGGCGGCGGCCTCCTGCTGCTCCTCCCCGCCGCCGCCCTCCCGGCCCAGCAGCCGCGTCATCCCGGGCCCGTTATCCGCCACGTTGAGGTGCTCGAGGGCCGCGTACGCGCCCCAGTCGCCCGAGAGCGCCGACAGGCGGTTGCCCTGCAGCAGCAGGCGCTTGAGGGCGCGCCGCGGCAGGGCCCCGCCCGCGGCCGCGGCCCCGGCCTCGCCTGCCACGCCGCCCTCGCCGCTGCCGCCGGCCCCCTCGCCCCCGTCGATCGCGCCGGACAGCGCGTTGCCGTGCGCCGCGACGCTCTCGAGCGCCGGCGCGCCCGCTGCCAAGCCCGCGGGCAGGGCGCGCAGGCGGTTGCCTCCCACCGCCAGCTCGACCAGCGAGGGGAGGGCGCGGGGCGTGAGCGGGGGCAGGTGCCGCAGGCGGTTGCCGGCGAGCGACAGCGACCTGAGGCGCGGGAACGCGGCGTCTTGGGCGGCTTGGGCGGTGCTCATCGCGGCAGCGGCGGCGGCGTCAGGGGCGGCGGCGGCAGGAGCGGCGGCGGCGGCAGGAGCGGCGGCGGCAGGAGCGGCGGCGGCGGCGGCGGCGGCCCCCTGCGCCTCGGGGCCGCCGCCCTCGTCCTCCTGCGCTTCCTCGCCCCCCTCGCGCCCCCGACCGCCCGCCGCCCCAAACACCCCCGCCGGCAGCCCCTCGAGCAGGTTGCCGTGCGCCCAGAGGCCCTCGAGCGCGCGCAGCGACCGGAGCTGGGCCGCGGGCGGCAGCGCGCGCAGCCGGTTCCCCGCGGCCGCCAGCCGGCGGAGGCCGACGAGGTCGCCGAGGCCGTCGAGGGTGGTCAGGGCGTTGCCGGCGAGGCTGAGGTCGGCAAGGTCGGGCCCCAAAGCCCACAGCTCGGGCGGGGGCGCGCCGCGCAGGGACAGCGCGGACAGGTCGAGGCGGCCGGTGGACGCGGCGAGCGACACGCGCGCGCGGCAGCGGCGCGCGCGGCCGGCGGCGTCGTCGCCGTCGCCGTCGACGACGTCGTTGTTGTCGTCGTTGTCGTCATTGTCGTCGTCGTCGTCGTCCGCATCTAGTGCTTCGTCCTCCTCTTCGAGTTCATCATCGTCGTCCGCAGCATGGCCGCCGGCATGAGGCGCCGTGGCCCGGTCAGGGCCGGCCGCGCGGGCCGCAACGACGTTCCGGCGGCGGCGACAAGGAGTGCGGGGAGGAACGGCGTCGGCGGCCGACGGGGCGGCGGCGTTTGCGTGTCGGCGCGCGATCACGCCGGCCCCGCCCCCTCTGAGAACTGGTCGTCCGGCTGATCCTCCAATGACCGCTGGGGCCAGCGAGGGCGCCCCTGAGATCGCAGTCAGGCCCTGCATCGAATCGGTGCTCGTTTCTCGGGTACGGGTGGCGGAAAGGTTTTCGGTGTCTGCCAAAAGTTGCGGGCTCGCAGATTGGGGAGGGGGCGGCTCTGCCCGCGGGCGCTAGCTAGCCGTAAAATGTGCGCTCGGGGCCAATGAAACATGATCCTCAGATTCTGACGAGAGAGGACCGGGTCACGAGTTTGGGTCTCGAGTTGATCGCCGCCGCGCGCGACGCGCCGCGCGCGTCTTCGTTGCCGCGCCGACGACACTCGCCGCCGCTTGGCCTGTCTCGGAAACCTCTGCCCGCCGCAAATGCCACAACTGCGCCCTGTCTGAACTCTCACCTGAAGAGTCTCGACCAGACCATTGCTCGGTAGCGGAAGCGATCCGGCGTCCTCTCCTCACATGTCCTCGATCGCGCGCGGGCTCGCCCCTCCGATCGCCCGCGCCCTCTGCTCGCGCCGCCCTCCGGCCCTCGTCCGGGCGTGCGCGTCGGGGTCGCCGCCATCGTCGTCGTCGTCGGCCTCTCGGTCGCCCCTGCCGCGCGCGTCGCCCGCCGGCATCGTCGCGAGGCCGTCGCCGTCCGTGGCCGCGGCGCGCGCCCGTGGACGGGCCGCCGCGTCGCTCTCGCCCTCGCCCTCGCCTGCAACGAGGGGCATGGCGGCGGCAGCAGCGGCGGCGGGCGCCAGCGGCGGCGAGCTCACGTACCTGTAAGTCGTCCCCGGCCGTGGCCCTTGGCGGAACCTCACGACGGCGCCAGGCATCGCCAACACTCCCGTTTTTTTGACGGGGGAGGCCGCAACGGGCAGGCCGCGCCCGCCGCGCCCACACTGGCGCCCTCGACCCGCCGCCGCCACTGCTCACGCGCGAGCCCGAGGGGCCCGAACGACGGGGGCCACGATCGTGGAGCGCCAGGCAGGCGGCGGCATCCAGAGGCCCGTCCGCGCCGAAAAAACCTGTGACCTGAATCAACCCCCCCCCCCCCCCCCCCCCCCCCCCCCCCCCCCCCCAAAACAAAAAACACTAACCCCCTGCGGCGGCAGGACCCAGGCGCAGGCCGCCGCCCTCGACGCCGACCTGATGGACCCGGCCGGGCCCTTCGGCTTCTCGCTCGAGCAGCTCATGGAGCTCGCCGGCCTGTCCGTCGCGGCGGCCGTGCGCGACGCCTACCCGCCGACCAGCTGCCCGCGCGCGCTGGTGGTGTGCGGGCCGGGCAACAACGGCGGCGACGGCCTGGTGGCCGCGAGGCACCTGTTCCATTTCGGCTACAGCGTGACGGTCTGCCTGCCGCGGCCCGTGGGAAGGGCGCCGTTTAAAGGGTTGGTGGCGCAGCTGCGGTCGCTGGGCGTGCCCGTGTGGGACGCGGACGAGCTGGGGCGGCGGGCCGGGGCTGCGGCGGGGGCGGCGCCAGCGCCGTCGCCCTCGCCGTCGCAGGAGCAGCAGGCGCCGCGGCCTCTTTCCGCGGGGGCGCCGCCGCCGCCGCCCTCGCTGCGGCCCCTGTTCGACGTCGCCGTCGACGCCGTCTTTGGCTTCTCCTACAGCGGCGGGGCCCCACGCGCGCCCTACGCGGCGCCGCTCGCGCTCCTGTCGCCCGCGGCGGACCCGCCGCCGCTGGTCTCGGTCGACCTGCCGAGCGGGTGGCACCCCGACCGCGGGGACGAGGGCGGCGGAGGCGGCGCGCCGCCGGGCCTCCGGCCCGACGTGCTCGTGTCGCTGACGGCGCCCAAGCTGGCCGCGCGCGCGTTCGTGGGCGCCAGGCACTACGTCGGCGGGCGTTTCGTGCCCCCGGCCATCGCCGAGCGCTACGGCCTGCGCCTGCCCTCCTACGCCGGCGCCGAGCAGATCGCGCTCGTGCCCGCCGCCGCGCCCCCGGCCGCCGCCGCCGCCCCTGCCGCCCCCGGCCCCGACGTGCCGGCGTCGCTGAACGACCCGCCCCCGGGCCCGTCCGACGCGCCGCCCGCCGCCGACATGCGCATCTCGTACACGCGCGGGGAGCTGCTCGAGTCGGGCGGCGGAGGCGACCCCATGCGCCTGTTCGCCGAGTGGTTCGCCGCCGCGGCCGCCGAGCCGAGCATCGAGGAGCCGAACGCGGTGTGCCTGTCCACGGGCGACCCGCAGACGGGCGCGCCGTCGGCCCGGGTGGTGCTGCTCAAGAGCTTCACGCCGTCGGCGCCCCCGCCGCCGCCGCCGCGGACGGCGGCGACCCCTCAGCCGCCCCTCGGCTCGCCCGCCGCCGACCTCCCCCCCCCTCCCCCCGGCGGCTCCTTTGTGATCTACACCAACCTGCAGTCGCGCAAGGGCCGCGAGCTGTTCCCCGGCCCGGCGGCGGGCGCGCCCGGCGCCGGCGCGGCGGCCGCCCTGACCTTTTGGTGGCCGCCGCTGCAGCGGTCGGTCCGCGTGGAGGGGCCCGCGTCGCCCGTTGCCGAGGCCGAGGCAGCGGCCTACTTCGCCTCGCGGCCGCGCGCGTCGCAGATCGGCGCGTGGGCGTCCGAGCAGTCGCGGCCGTGCCCGGGCGGCCGCGCCGAGCTCGAGGCGGCCGAGCGCGCGGCCGAGGCGCGCTTCGCCGGCGGCGGCGTGCCAAAGCCGCCGCACTGGGGCGGCGTGCGCGTGCGGCCGCTGCGCGTCGAATTTTGGCAGGGCCGGCCGTCCAGGCTCCACGACCGCCTGGTTTTTGAGCGCCCGGCGGTCGACGCGCCGTGGCCCGACGCGCCGCCGCAGAGGCTCTTCCCGTGAGCGGCGGCGGGAGGCCCGCCCCCCCCCCCCCCCCCCCCCCCCCCCCCCCCCCCGCGACCTCCGCCTGCCCCTGTGCGGGGCAAAACAGGGGCGCGCCGTCGGCCGGGCACGGCCACCTTGCCCCCGCCGCGGCCAACACCCCCCGCCCCGGCGACAAGCCCAACGGCGGCGGCGGAAGACGCGGCGGCGGGCGGCGGCGGAAGACGCCTTTTTACGCGTGTGTCGATCGATCGCGGGGAGCTCAGTTGACTGTTCTGTATGGTGGTCGCTGGAAAAAATTTCGGTCGGCGTTGTTTTGATTTTGCTCGTCTATTATCTGCGGCGTCTGGATCCTCGGGGCGGGCGGGCGTGTGTTGTTCTTCCGCTAAGTTTGTTGTTCTCCGGAAGCGGAGCGAGGGCGTGTGGGGTGGGCGCTCTTTTCTGTTTCGGGGGTTTTCGCAACAAAGGAAAGGACCAGAGATTTTCTCTCGAAAAACCCGCGCGCTCGGCAGCCAAAAAAGGGGGGCCCGGGGGTGCTCCCTCGTTTTTCGCGTTTGTCGTCTCAATACATGGCGGACCAAGCGTGCCTTGCAAGCGCGGCGAACCGTGAGAATGTTTTGCGGGCGATTTTGAGGGGGCTGCAAAACGTGCTTGGAAGCGGTTTTTTTTTGTTTTCCCGTTCAAAAGCACAATTGATCTCTTGGGGGAAGAAAAGAGGCTCGCGGGAGGCGGCGGTGTTTCCGAGGGAGGGGGGGGGGAATTTAGGGCGCAGGGAAAGAGAGGGAGAGGAAAGTTCGGGCTCGCGGCGCGCGGTGCAAGCGTCGGTCGGAGGGTGGCGGGGGGCGGGCACTCTTCTCTTGGCGCGTTTGGGCGGAGGAGGGATTGTTTGGGGGCGCGCGACCTCTCGTGGCAGCGGTGCGTTTTTTTTCTTCTAGTGCGCGCGCGCGCCGCTCGCTTCTTGGTTTGCCTAGAGGAGAGGCATGGGAGGCCAGGACGGGGGGCCAAAAGGCACGGCGTCGTCTTTTTCGTCGGCCTGGGTGGTCGTGGGAGGCCCGTCGGACGCCCGTTGCATAAACACACGCGGAGAAAAGTAGCGGCGCATTGTGAGGAGGGACGGCGGCGCGAGGGGCGAAGCCGATCACACCCCGGAAGACAAATTCGTGGGGGTGAGGACGGCGGCGGGCTTGGGGGCAGAAGGGGCTGCATCGCGGCAAGATGGGGGACTTGCGAGCGCAAAAGGGGGGCGGGGGAAGCCGAGAAGGGGGATGGGGGGGCAAGGGGCGCAAAGGACGCGGGGGGGCCGGAGGCGCTCTCTCGGCCGGGCCAGCGCCTGGCAACTGCCCTCGATTCGCCAGTGGCAAACCTCTATGAACTTGAGGAAATGAGGTGCGATGTGGTTTCCGAGCCCGCCGGTGGCGTCATCCTTGAAGAAACGGCAAGCTTCCTCGCACAGCGCCACGGAGTAAAAAAAGCGGATTTGGCGGCCGAGTTTCTTCAAGCGAGAATGTAGGCGAGGGGGGACCGGGATGGGGTCCGCCTGGGGAGCACGGCTGTTGAAAGACGAATGGATGAAGCGAAGGTGTGGGGTGGGGATGGGCGATCGCAGGTGGTGCGGATGTTGATGACGAACGGATGATGTGGGGCGCCTTCGAGACACCAACACACAAAATTGAAAGAGACGGAAAAAGAAGAAAAAAACCAACAAGAAAAAACCAAACAAGAAATCAAGCCTTGAAAGAGGAAATTTGGGGGAAGAACCAAGGGCGCTCACAGCTGCGGCTGGGGCTGCTGCTGCGTCGCGGAGTCGTAGAGCTGCTGCTGCTGCGGCTGTGGTTGCTGCTGCAGGACCTGCAGCAGCTGCAGCTGCAGCTGCAGCTGCAGCGCGATCGCGCCGGCGTCGCCGCCGCTGGCGTCGCTGCCGCCGCCGCCGCCGGGTGTCATCAGCTGCTGCTGCTGTTGCTGCGGCGGCAGGAGCAGCAGGCCGTTGTCGGCGCCTCCCAGCAGGGTCGTCTGCTGCTGCAGGGCGCGCGTGAGGCTGTCGACCTGTTGCTGCTGCTGCTGCTGCTGCTGCCACACGAGCGGCCCCTGCACGTAGGCCGCGCGCGCCTGCATGAGCACCTGCTGCTGCTGCTGCTGTTGATGCAGCTGTTGATGCTGCTGCTGCTGCTGCTGTTGCTGCTGCTGCTGCTGCTGCTGCTGCTGGAGCAGGAGCAGCTGCTGCTGCTGCAGCAGGAGCAGCTGCTGCTGCTGCAGGCCGCCGTGCGGCGGTTGGCCCAGGAGCGCCGCGGCGGAGGGCGCGAACCCGGCGAGGCCGCCGCCGCTGTTGGCGGCGCCGCCAAAGGCGTCCAGCGACGCGGAGGGGGCGAGCGACAAGGGCCCGAGCGTCAGCGGCTGCTGCTGCTGCTGCTGGAGGAGCTCGAGCGCCTGCGCCCACTGGTCGGCGGCCAGCTGCTGGTGCTGCTGCAGCTGCTGCAACTGCTGCATCTGCAGCTGCATCGCCAGCGCGTGCTGCCCGGCCAGCGAGGGCGGCGGCGGCGGCGGCAGCGACGCGGCGGACAGCGCCACGGCCGCGCCGAGCCCGCCGCCGCCGCCGTTGCCGTTGCCAAAGCCGAGGCCGAGGCTGCCGCCGAGCCCGCCGCCGCCGCCGCCGCTGCCGCCGGTGCCGAACGGCGCGAGGACGTCCGCCGTGCCGCCGCCGCCGTCCGAATGCAGGCCAGAGCGCGCCAGGCGGTGCACGGCCGCCGAGCTCAGGCCCCCGAACGGCGCGCCGGCCGCCTCGTACGCCGAAGACGCGCGTGCGACGGACGCGTGCTGGTGGTGGTGGTGGTGGTGGTGGTGGTGGTGGGGGTGCTGCTGCTGCTGGTTCTGCTGCTGCTGGCTCTGCTGCTGGTAGTGCGGCGACGGCGCGCCCAGCAGCAGCGACAGCAGCCGCTGCACGGGCTCGAGCAGCCCGAGCTCGCGCAGCTGCGGCTCGAGCGCCTCGGCGATGCGGTGGTAGCGGACGGGCTGGCAGCCCGCGGCGCCGGCGCCTCTGGCGGCGGCGGCGGCGGCGGCGTTGGCGGCCGCCGGGCCCGCGTCGGCCGGCGACAGGGCGGCGGCGGCGGCGGCGGCGGCGGCGGCGGCCGGGCCCGCGCGGCCCGCGGCGGCGGCGTTGGCGAGCAGCGCGTGCAGGCCGGCGAGCTCGGCGGCGGCGGCCGCGGCGGCGCGCGGGGAGCCCGAGGCGCGCCTGCCGGCGCCGCGAGGCGCGTCGCCGGCGCCGCCGCCCTCGCCGGCGCCGCCGCCCTCGCCGCCGGCGCCGCCGCCCTCGCCGCCGCTGCAGACGGGCGGCGAGCGCGGCGCCGCCGCCAGCAGCAGCGGCGGCGGCCGCAGGTGCTGGTGCAGGCCCGCCACGTGCAGCACGTCGTGCAGCACGGACGTCACGTGGTGCTGCTCGAGCGACCCGGCGTGCGCGCACAACTGCCCCAGCGCGCGCCGCAGCACGGGCGCCTGCCACCCGAGCCACTCGCGCGGCGCGTGCGGCGCGCACGCCGCGCTCAGCTGCGCCAGGCAGCGCACCACGGGCTGGATGTGGCCCGGCTGCGCGGCGCCGGCGCCGGCGCCGCCGCCGGGGCTGTCGGCGCGGTCGGCGGCGTCGAAGGCGGCCATGGTGCGGCGCAGGGGCGGCAGCGCCGAGCACACGCACCAGCCGTGGCGCTGCTGCAGCACCATGACGGCCCACAGCGAGTTGCTGACGGTCTGCGCGCTCGCGATATCGAGCTGGTCCGACAGCCGCCCGAGCATCGCCTCGACCTGCCGGCGGAGCAGCGGCAGCGGCAGCGGCTCGGCGGCGGCGGCGGCGCTGGCGCTGGCGTTTGCGTTTGCGTTGGCGGCGGCGGCGCCGCCGCTGCTGCCGCCCTCGCTGCTGGCGGCGGCCAAGGCGCAGGCCGAGCCCGCCGCCGCCGCCGCCGCCGCCGCCGACGACGCAGAGTCCGGCTGTGACGGCGGCGGCGGCGGCGCGCCGGCGGCCGAGGAGGCGGGCCCCAGAGGCGGCCACCCGCCGCCGGCCGCGTCCGCGGCCTCGTCGCGCACGGCCTTGGCCAGCGCCCACAGCACGTTGGACACGTCCTGGGGCACGGCGCTGGGCAGCTGCTCGCAGAAGGACGCGAGCAGCGCGCCCAGCAGCGGCGCCGGCGGCCGCGTCTGCAGCCGCGCCAGCGCCCACAGCACCGAGGCCGTGCCGCGCGGGCTGTACTGCGCCACGCCGTGCTCGGCGAGCCGGCGCAGCAGGCCGGCGACCAGCAGCCGGACCTCGTCCGGCGGCGGGGGGGAGCCGGCGGCGGGCGGGGCGGAGGGAAGGGCGCCAAACGCGCCGCCGCCGATGTCCGACAGGGCGCCGCCGCTGTGGTGCGCCGAGAGCGAGCCGCCGAAGCCAAAGCCGCCGCCGCCGCTGCCGCCGCCGCCCGACCCCCGACCGCCGCCGCCGCCGCCCCCGCGCGGCGAGTCCGAGGCGGACGCCGACGCGGACGCCGGCGCCAGCTTGGGCAGCCTGGCGGCGATCGCCGCCACGTGGATGGGGTTGAGCAGCGCCTCGTGGTCGCGGAACAGCTGCGCCAGCCGCGCGACCGAGGCGGCCGACTTGATCGCGGCAGTCAGCTGCTTGGGCTGCGGCTGGTGGGGGTGGCCGCCGCCGCCGCCGCCGCCGCTCTGGCCGCCGCCGCCGCTCCCCCGGCCGCTGCCGTGGCCGCTGCCGTGGCCGTAGCCATAGCCGTTTGCGAGGCTGTGGCCGTGTCCGTGTCCGTGTCCGTGTCCGTGTCCGTGGCCGTGGTGGCTGCCGCCACCGCCACCGCCGCCGTGGCCGTGCGCCCCGCCGTGCGAGAGGCCGTGCTGCGGCTGCGGCGGCGGGGCGCGCGGCCCCAGGCCGGCGGGCAGCGCGGCGGCCATCGGGGACGGGCGGGGGGGGAGGCCGTGGGCGCGGGGAGCGCGCGTTTGTTATTTATATATTTTCCAAAGCCGCAGGGGGGTCGGAGGGGTCGTTCGCGGACGCGGTTCTCCAAGCGAGGGAAGAAGGGTGGTGGGCCTGGGACATGAACGCGACGTTTGTTTTCCGCCTCGTTCCGTTTCCCGCCACCCGCTCTGCGGTTGGCCGGCCGGCCGGGGAGGGGAGGCAA
>Ga0209390_10000141_pt1 | contig 123306 bp, 122 predicted proteins | sample BON01_FD_187212 | JGI IMG/M metagenome (GOLD analysis project Ga0209390, IMG submission 187212) | Freshwater microbial communities from Lake Bonney liftoff mats and glacier meltwater in Antarctica - BON-01 (SPAdes) (version 2) | ecosystem: Environmental > Aquatic > Freshwater > Ice > Glacier...
AGAAAAAAGCAAAAGCCCCTACTGACCACGAAGCATTAGTTTACAGCTTTAAAAGAGCAAGAGAGGTCCTGCAGTGCGATATTTTACCTAAACCAAATCGTGAAAAAGTTAGGATCGATTTCTTGGATTTTCAAAAAGACGAAAATGGTCAGCTGGCAAGAACTGATAGAAAAATTTCTCTAGAAGTACAAAGGCTTGATTAATTAAAGTAGGCGCCATCATGGAGATAAGAGTAAGGTAATTAGAGATACTGCTGGAGGTGGGTTAGGTTTATTTGGCGCTGGTAAAGGTATTGCGGGATTAAGTTTAGGTTCGATAGTTGGATCTGTGATTAATATCGGGCTAGGCTTGGATAAGGCAGATGGAGCGGTGGATTATTTTAGTGATGGATTTACTGTTTTATTAAAGACAAAAAAGAATGAAGCTTTAAGGAAGATGATGCTAAGCTCTGTCGGGCAAGAGAATGCTGGTCTTGTGGATGCATTAGAAAGAGAAGAGTTTATGAATAAAGAATTAAGTTTAGCGACATGTGATGGGATAGCTAGCTATAACCTAGGGGAATATAGTGCACAGAAGGATGTAGCAATTTCTTCCTGCAAAAAGGTAGCATCTAAAGTATTAGCTGAAGAAAAGCAGCCAGAATGGTCTCAGATGAGAGATTCTCTTGAATCCACCCTATTCCATATGTTAGATAAGCAGATGGAGCACATAGTGAATGGCGATGTTGTGCAGCATGCATCTGGAGCGCTTGCATCTGGGGCTGCCAACAAACTTCTTGAGATGCTAGCAAAAGCCAGAGCCAAAGAGCAAGAAAAAGGGTTCGAAGCTGTTGGAGATAAGGACGGACCGTTCGTCTCTAAAGAAGCACAAGAGAAATCCATTCACAGAACCGCAGAGCTTGAGGCTGAAGCAACAGCAGAAAAAATATCAAACATGGGAGCTGGCTCTGAGGAGGCAAAAGCTTCCCAACCAACCAAAACAGGCAAACCTGCAAATGATAATGCTGCTGCACCAGGAAAATATTCATACAGTATGAAGATTATCCACGCTAAAAAGCCTTCTGAGGATGGTACAGTTAAAAATAATATAGGACATTTCTTCACCATAATTACTAAAACTGATTCGGTCACTGGGCAAACTGAAGATATAGTGTTTGATAAAAACCCTACGAAAGATAATACGCCGGTTACACGAGGTTCTAAGGTTAGTAGCTTTGCAGATATCAAAGAGAGTTATATGGAAGAAGAACTTGCTGCAAATAACTACATAGAGAAACAAATAAAAATTACAGAAGCCGCCTTCAACGAAGCAAAAGCTTATAAAACTAGTAGTAACGAAGAAGCAAGACCTTATATTGGTACTATTGACGATTGTATTACTGTCGCGCAAAAAATGCTGGTTATAGCTGGCAGAACTGGAGATATTGGAGATTTATTTACTGCAGATGACATCAAGAAAATGAATAGTTTAGCTGCAGACTCAATGGTAAGGAGATATGGCTTAGAAGGAGCAGAGCTTTTGGTAGCAAGGCCGTTCAGCAATTCAGAGCAAGTCGCAAAGGAATTTAATGTTCCTGTGGAAAGAGTTGAGAAATTAGCGCCAAGCTTTATGGAAGATTCATTAATGTCCCCTAATTACAAAATAGTACCACCTAATGAAAAATAATTAACTATGAGTGTAAAATGTTAAAACTAAGGCCCTTCAAAAAACTATTTACCTTTCTTATGGTATGCTTTTTTCTTTATATTTGTTACTTGCTTATAATGTATAAAATTGGCTTTACTGAGGAGTATCGAGGTTTGGATAAAAAAGGTATGGCTGTGAAGCATGCTGCAATGTTATCTTTTGGAATGGAGCATTATTATCATCTGTCTATAGAATCTGAAGAAGAAAATTTCTATAAAAAATATCATCTTTTAGAACTTGATAATAAAAAAATAAAAGAATTTTTCGGTTGTGATTATAAAAGATCTTGTATGCCAATTCGTGGGGGTAATGAACAATTTGTAATACCTATTTTTCCTCACTGGAAAAAAGATGCAGATCCAATAAAAATTATAATAAAGCGAGTAACCACTCTTTATCATCCAGAGATATTACAACAAATTATTGCTGTAGCAGAGAAACCTTGTGATTATTTGCCTTCAAGGAAAGAATTGGACCAAGAGCTAGTTAAAGCAAGTAGTACTAGCATGCCTTTGATTCCAGATTCAGAAGGTTATTTACCTTCAACCGAAGTTATCAATAAAAAAGATCAAGAACTAAGAAAAGCTGGTAATGCAAAAGCTCCGACTGATCATGAGGCGTTAGTCTATAGCCTAAAACATGACAGAGAAGTCCTGCAGTGCGATATTTTACCTAAACCAAATCGTGAAAAAGTTAGGGTTGATTTCTTGGATTTTCAAAAAGACGAAAATGGTCAGCTGGCAAGAACTGATAGAAAAATTTCTCTAGAAGTACAAAGGCTTGATTAATTAAGAAGTACATAATGCAATTAAATAAGCAGTCATTTGATATTGGAATTAACCTGCAAGGTGTAAAGTTTGGCGTGTCTGCTATGCGTCATACTAATTCTTATTTTGCTACAGATGAAATTGGCGCATTATTGCAGGCGGGTAAAAATGTGGTCATCACCACTGAAGATGACTTTAGCATAAAAGGCGGTATGGTTGATGGGCAAAAAGTTATCGTTAATGCTAAAAACATTCACATAGAAGATGTGCTTAATACCGCGCGTTCAGAGGGTTCCACTACTAGCGCTTCCGCTGGAGTAATGGTGACTTGGTCAGGTGAAATATTGCCCTATGGCTCTATTAGTGCTAGTGCTCAGTGCAAGAAACTAGGTAAATTATATCTTGCAAATGGTATTACTGGTGAGAGTGTGGTGATTAATGGACAGAGTTTAACTTATAACAAACAGCATCTTACACCTGATGTAGCAGAGCTTAATGTGCTAGAGATAATTGAACAACCTCGCTTAGGTGAGCTTTATTCAGACATTGCACAGGGAGCATCTGGCGGTATCACTATTGATAAGGCTGGAAAAGCCGTACCAAACATCGGTGCTTCGGTAAATAATGATGGCGTTGTAATATCTGGATATTGGTCTGAGAATGTCTTTGCTGGCTATAACTTCATGAAAGATAAAGTTAGTGAATTGGTCTACCCTGCTGCTAAGGAAGCTCCTATTAACAGCGCACTATTTGCCTCTAAAGAAAAAGAGCTTGAAGCAAAGAAGCAAACTGAGGAGTTAGCAGAGGCGGAAAATGATAACAAGGGCAAAGAGCAAAAATCTAGTTCAGCAAGGCTTGCTGATATAGACGCGCAAATCATGTCTCATCCTGATGCGCAAGTTCAGCTTGGATCTAATGATGTGCGTAGGTTAGCAGTTGTTGCAACTGTTGATAAATTGCTTGAGGCTAATCCTGAAATGCCATTATCTAAGGCTCTAAGTTTAGCGGTTGACGCTGTATATGAAGCTGAAGCAAACCTTGATAATGAGAAAATCACTCCTGCTGGGCTTCCGTTGGTTGCCGCTGCTGTGCTATCTACCGCTGCTAGAAATTGCATGACGAATCCTGCCTGTGCTACAGCTACTATTGCTATAACTAAATATGTATCAGATTTATTAGCAGATTCCTTAAAAGGTGCACAGATTCTTTCTACTCCTATGCATGAGCCAATTGATAATACGCTACAAACTCCGGCTCATGAGGCCAAACCTGATGTCGAATCTTTCCCAATTCACGAAACTGATACAGAACAACCAGGATTTGATCTGCACGATCAAGAATTATTTAAAGATCAAGGCTTCACTCCTCATGAAGGTGATATAAACATCATCTTCGAGTTCGAAATTGATGGGAAGAAGTTCCAAGAACACCATATTATTAGTGACAAAACTCGCGCTATGAAAAATCATAAGCTATGGGCAAAAGCTGGCATAGATCCACAATCACGAGAAAATAAAATCTTCTTGCCAACTGCGCCAGAGTATCATCCAACTAGATCTGTTCACTCAGGTAGACATTGGAGTAGTGTGAGTAAAGAGCTGGAAGAAACTATGAATGAAGCTATAAACTTAGGTAGAGAACAAAATTGGTCACAAGATCAATATAAATCTAAATTGCAGGAAATTATTCGTGAAGAAAGAGCAGATTTACGCTCTGGGGAGCGTGCATTAAATACAAAAATGAGAGAATGGTCAGATGATAAAAGAAAATAGAGCTTGGTTTTTAGCTGAAGATGGTAGAGCGCCATTATATTTCTATGTAATGTTTGATCAGGCAAAAAATAAATTAGAAGAAATAGATTTTCTGCTTGGTAAACCAGTGAATCTAAATGATAGAGGTGCTATATATTACAATGTTGAACCCACAAAATATGGTACTGAAGAATATGTACGAAAGTGGGATTTTTTGCCAAATAGTGCAAGTGTCCCTCTAGCAAATAAGAGAGCTTTAGAAATATTAGAGCAAGAAGCCCCAGGAGAGTTCCAAGTAATACCTACAAAAATTGTTATGCCAGATGGCCAGGTAATTAATGACTATAAATTAATCAACATTATTAATAAAAAAAGTGCTTTCAATTACGATAAATCTATTTTAGACGAGAGCAAAAAAGACAGAGAGGACATGACTAAGTATAAATGTAAATATTACAATAGAGATAGCCTGGATAGATTAAATTTGTGTAAAATAAAAGAGTCCATGATTCTTATGGGCTCCGACAAGCTCCGCAAAGCAGTAAAAAAAGCAAAGTTAGTTGGTCTACAGTTCAAAGACACTTATGGTACTAGCCATTTCTTCTTGGATGAAAATGGCGAAATACCAGAGAAATATAAAAGATGAATAGGATTCTACATAACAAACAACACCTAACTCCTGATGTAGCAAAGCTTAATGTGCTAGAAATAATCGATCAGCCTCGCTTAAGTGAGCACTACTCAGACATTGCACAGGAAGTATCTGCTGGCATCACCATCGACCCTAGCGGCAAGCCAGTACCTCACGTTGGAGCTTCGGTAAATAGTGATGGCGTTGGAATATCTGGATATTGGTCTGAAAATGTTGCAATTGACTATAATCTTATCAGCTCTATAATCATCCTCTAGGCAATCAAGAAAGCTGTTGAAAATGGAAAAGCTGATACAGAATAAATATATCAACATGCAATTTTTGACTGTGCTCTTAATGTTAATTCTGACTGGTGCAGAGGTCGATCTTTTCATACCAAGCTTTCCAGAGCTACAGAAAGTATTCAATATATCTGTCTCAATGGTCGAGCTAACAATCTCGCTAAATATCGTAGCAACCTGTATTAGTGGTTTAATCGTTGGAAGCCTAGGAGATAAATATGGCCGAAAACCAATTATATTAACAGGGCTTGGGCTTTTTATTATAGGAAGCTTATTCTGTATATTTGCTCCTAATTTTATGTTTTTACTTTTTGGAAGAATACTTCAAGGTATAGGCATGTCTGCGCCTCTAGTCCTGTCTTATCTTATCATATCAGACATGTACTCTATAAAAGAACAAAGAGACATTATGGGAGTATTAAATGGTACAAAAACTATTGCCATGGGTTTCGCACCAGTAATTGGTAGCTATGTAAACATATTTTTTAAATGGCATGGAAATTTTGTTATACTTTTATTCTTCGGTATTTTATGTTTCGTAATGACGATAGTATCAATACCAAAAAGCAAAACAAACAATAATGCCTCAATATCGTTAAGGGGCTACATACCTTTGTTAAGGTCAAAAAAAGTACTGTTACATATTTTAGCAATTTGTTTTTTTGTACAAGCCTACTGGTTATTTATTGCGATCTCACCAATTTTTTACATAGGAAGCCTTGGAGTAAGTTTAGCTCATTTTGGTCTCTATCAAGGATCTCTAGCCACAGCATTTGGGTTAGTAAGTTTAATAAGCCCTTATCTATTCAGAAAGTTTGGACAAAGAGAATGCTTTTATGCATCAATCTTTGTGATGTTACTTTTTATAATAACAATGTCTATTCTTGTAATCACTGAAAACCGCAATCCTTTGATAATAACAGCCACAATGCTTCTCGCAGTAACAGGAATGATAATTCCAATAAATATAATATATCCTATAATGCTCGAAACAGTAAAAGGCTCTAAAGGAAAACTATCTGCTTTAGCGGCTGCGATTAGATTCACACTAACAGCTGTATCTATTCAGACTCTAAGCTTATTATACAATGGCAGTTTGTTACATATAGGCATTATAACGTGCGCTAGCATATTAGTAGGAATAGCAGCATGCTATGCTCTACTAAAATCAGTAAATTTTCTAGACACCAACTAAAGTATATTCAAGAAGCTTCTTAGAATCTTAGAACGGCTAGGATGCTTTAGCTTTCTTAAAGCCTTTGCTTCAATCTGCCTGATCCTTTCCCTTGTAACAGAGAATTGTTGACCGACTTCCTCTAACGTATGATCTGTGCTCATTCCTATACCAAATCTCATACGCAATACCCTTTCTTCTCGTGGAGTTAATCCAGATAAAATCCTTGTGGTCATCTCACGCAAGTTTGTTTGCACCGCAGCTTCTAGTGGCATAGTAGCATTATCATCAGCAACGAAATCTCCAAGAACACTACCCTCATCTGTATCACCGACTGGGTTCTCTAAACTGACTGGTTCTTTTGCAATCTTCATCACTTTCTTCACTTTTTCAATTGGCATAGAAAGTCGCTCAGCGATTTCTGCAGGCGTTGGCTCATAGCCCAACTCATAAAACATTTGTCTTCCAGTACGGATAATCTTGTTGATTGTTTCTATCATATGGACTGGAATCCTGATTGTTCTAGCCTGATCTGCTATAGATCTAGTTATTGCTTGCCTAATCCACCATGTAGCATATGTAGAGAACTTATATCCTCTTCTATATTCAAATTTATCCACAGCTTTCATCAAACCAATATTTCCTTCTTGGATTAAATCAAGAAATTGCAATCCTCTATTCGCATATTTTTTTGCTATTGAGATTACAAGCCTTAGGTTCGCTTCTATCATTTCTTTTTTTGCTTTAGATGATTTTCTTTCACCTTTCTGTACAGCTAAAACTAGTATCTTAAATTCTTGTATAGGCAGGCCTGCATCATCACGAATTTCTTGCATGTCTTCTTGAATGTCTCGTATCTCACTTTTTTGAGAAGAAAGAAATTCTTTCCATTTTGCAGAACTTTTCTTTTCCATCGCCTCTATCCATTCATCTGTCAAAGAATGTCCAAAGAATTTATCTAGAAACTCCCTTCTATCAACTCCATTCTGCTCAGCGAGCTTTAAGAAATCTGATTCTAAATTGATGATTCTCTTATTATAACCATAAAGAGCATCAACTATAGCCTCTATACTCTTATCATTAATATGTAACTCTTTGATTTGAGTAATAATTTTATCAATAGTCTTTTTATATTCTGGGCTAGTGCGATATCCTTCTTTTTTCTTAGTTGCAGAAAATAATTGCTCGCACAACTTAGACACTTCTTTAAATTTATCTATCGTTTGCGGGAATAAAGAAGCTTCTAGGGCAATAATAGACATATTGTTTCCAGAATCATCCTCATCTTCATCTTCTGAATCCACAGATTCGCCATCAGAATCATCTTCTTTCTTAATCTTATCAGGAATTACATCATTGGACTCTGCTGCTGCAGCTGCTTCATTTAATGCATTTTCTCCTGCCATCGCTTCTAAATCGATAATATCTCGCAGTAATCTTTTTTCATTTACTAAATCTTCGTACCAAGTGATAAACTGATTCATCGAAAGAGGAAATTCACACATAGCCATAAGCATGTCTCTCTTCCCAACTTCTATTCTTTTCGCAATTTCAATTTCTCCAGACCTAGAAAGAAGGTGCACACCACCCATATCTTTAAGATACATCCTTACAGGATCATCTGTAGTTTCGGTTGGAGCACTAATTGCAGAAACACTACTTACATCAACTTCAACTTCATCATCTTCATCGATCTCTAAAGTTGTATCATCTTTATCTCCTGAGATCTTATCATTTAAAACAGTTACTCCTGCCTTCTCTATTGAGTCCAACACATGCTCTATTACTTCTTGATCAACAATCTCTGGAGATACAAGCTTGTATATGTTTTCTAATTCTAAAAAACCCTTATTTTTCCCGAAAATAATTAATTTTTTAATTGCGTTCTCAATAGCTTCATTTGTAATTTTCATATCCGTTCTCTTCATGCCTATAAATTCCCTAATTAGAATTAGCGCTTATATGTTTTTCTTGCTCTATTATTTGCTTTTTAAGCCTTGCCGAAATTTCTGTAGAATTCTCATCCATAGCCTGAAGAGATTTTATATAATCTACCTTCAATAGCTCCAAATTATACCTTGCAAAGGTCTTGCTCCAGGATATTACCACATTATTAAAGCTTTTGACACTGATTTTATCTAAAAAATAAGACTTCTCGCCAGATAAGTGCTCTATAACGGAAGCATCAAGCGTATTTCTTAATAAAGAAGCGAATTCCTGATTAAATATTTCCTCATTTAGCGTCTCATCCATTTTTAAAAATACGTCTGATATAGATCTGTGAACTTTGTTAAAATACTCAGATTCAAGGTCGATAGAAAAAAATTCATCATGTATAGAATGCTGCGTAAGTATATATGGGTTATCAATAACTATAGCTAATAAAGTTAAACGACATTTCTCAATAACGGAAAGAACCTGCGAACCAAGGGCATTAACATTGTTTCTTGGCGCCAAGTTAGCATTTTCCGATTTCTTTGATGTCTTATGAAACAACTTAAAAACTTTGTCGTTAAAATATTGCGTATAAAACTTCTTTACTGATGCATCTTGAACTTTATTTACTACATCCATCAATTTCTGCTTGAACAAGGCCTGTTTTTCGGGCGTTTTAAAGTCCGCTGTAGATACGTGAATATTCCATATAGCCTCACATAGGTCTATTTTCTGTTCAAATACCTTTAATAGAGAATCTTTGCCATTATTTTTTACAAAATCATCTGGATCTAATCCTTCTGGCATTTTTATGAAATTTATTGAATATCCAGGTTTTAATATCGGTAACACAACATCAATAACCCTTATCATGGCTTTCATTCCTGCAGAATCTCCATCCATACATATAGTAGGGGACTCCGAGATCTTCCATAACTTTTCTATATTATACTCAGAAATAGCCGTACCTAAAGTTGCTACGACATTTTTTATACCGGACATATATACTGATATAACATCTGTGTATCCTTCAAAAACATATACGTTCTTAGAGTCTCTTAATTCTTTAAATAAGATATTTTCATTATATAAAATTTGCTTTTTCTTAAACGCCGCCGTCTCAGGAGAATTCAAATATTTTGGCTGAACATCATGTAACGCACGCCCGCCAAAACCTACTATTTTCCCGCGGGTATTGGCTATAGGGAACATAATTCTTCCCCTAAATTTATCAATGATTTCCCCGTTATCAAGTTGCGTAACGAGACCGCTCACTATAATTTCCTCTTTCTTATACCCTGAAGCAATCAAATGATTTATGAGCTCACTTTTAGTATTCAGAGAATAACCAAGAAAAAACTTTTTAATATATTCGCTACTAATATTCCTATTATTCAAATAGTCTAAATACTCTTTGTTCTGTATAGAGTGCAAATTTCTATAAAACCATTTTGCCGCAACCGCATTAATGTTTTCTATCGCTGTCTCAAGCGCATACTTGTTTTCATCAATATCTGGCAGAGCTATATTATGCTCCTGTGCAATATACTTAATTGCTCCAACAAAATCTAGGTTCTGAGTTTTTTCTATGAAATTAATAATGTCTCCATTCGCACCGCAACCAAAACAATGGTAAAATTTCTTGAAATTATTTACAGAAAAAGAAGGAGTTTGCTCGCTATGAAATGGGCACCTTCCAAAGTAATCTTTACCTTTTTTTGTAAGTTTTACCTTCTTCGAAACTATATCCGAAACAGACACTTGATCTTTAAGTCTCTCTACAAAACTGCTACTAATACTCATTTCTTATTGAAAAATACATTTATATTTGCTAATATGTCACCGCTAGCTAATTTAATATTAGTTAAACATATCGTAACTACTTGGAATGATAGCTTACAAGTGCAAATAAATCAAACAGCTAATCCTTTTTTAATCTATTAGCTTACTCAACAGAAAGAGGTAAACGTAAATGCAAAGATTTCCTGTTACAGAAAAAGGTTTTAAAGACATCACATTAAGATTGTCTGAACTCAAAACGAAAGAGAGACCCGAGATTATCAAAGCCATATCTACTGCTAGAGATCTTGGTGACCTATCAGAAAATGCTGAATATAAAGCGGCTAGGGAAAAGCAAAGTTTCATAGAAGGCAAGATTCAAGAATTAGAAGACAAAATAGCAAGGTCTGAAGTGATTGATATAAGCAAATTATCTGGTGACAGCATTAAATTTGGTGCAACAGTAAAATTAGTAGACATTGACAATGATAAAGAAAGTACTTATCAAATAGTTGGAGAATATGAATCCGACCTTACAAAAAATAAGATATCTGTTACTTCACCACTAGCTAAGTCCTTAATAGGAAAAACAAAAGGCGATGTCGTAGAAGTTCATGCACCTACAGGAATAAAAGAGTATGAAGTGCTAAAAGTTGAATTCAAAATGCACTCGTAGCTCAGCTGGATAGAGCATTGTCTTCCGAAGGCAAGGGCCAGACGTTCGAATCGTCTCGAGTGCGCCACTCTAGAAGGACCTTACAATGCATTCAACTATTAAAGATATTTCTTGATCAAAGATTCGGCAATTTGCACAGCATTTAAAGCAGCGCCTTTGCGTAAATTATCAGACACAATCCACATAGAAATCGCATTATTCCTTGCTGGATCCTTCCTCACTCTAGAAACAAGCACTTCATCCCTACCGGCGCATTCAATTGGAGTCGCATAGCTGTATGGATCTTTGGCATCAGTTAAAACTACTCCAGAAGCTTTTCTCAGAGCTTTTTTTGAATCTTCTATTGAAATATCTTTTTCAAATTCTACATTCAGCGCCACACTATGGCCGATAAAAATTGGCACTCTAACACATGTTGGCACCACCTCAATTTTAGAAGCAAAAACTTTCTGCAGCTCCTCTATAACTTTCTTTTCTTCACCAGTAAAACCATCTGCACCAAATTCATCTATTTGTGGAATTAGGTTAAAGGCAATTTTTTTCTTAAATGCATTAGATGGGACTGATTTATATACGTACGTCCCTTTAGTTTGCTCATATAATTCATCCATTCCTTTTTTGCCAACTCCAGAAACTGACTGATAAGAAGCAATCACAATACGTTTGATGCCATATAAATCATGCAAAGGTTTAAGCGCTACAGCTACAGGTATTACGACACAATTTGGATTTGCTATGATATTTTTATTATCAAAAAAATTCAAACTTTCTTCATTTACCTCAGGGACAACTAGTGGCACATCTTTATCCATACGAAAATGAGACGTGTTATCAATAACGATATTTTTTGCGCGCACAGCTATTGGTGCATATTTTGCTGACAGCACAGATCGAGCTGAAAATAAAACTATATCTGTTTTAGTAAAATCAAAATCTTCTAAAGCTTCAACTTTAACAATTTTTTCTTCTCCAAAGCTTACTTCTTTTCCTATCGAGCTTCTAGAAGCTAAAGCATAAATCTTACCTATAGGAAAATTTCTTTCAGCTAGCACCTTCAACATATTAGATCCAACATTACCTGTTGCACCAACCACAGCTACATTATACTTCATCTTTTACTCCGTTTTTTAATTTTCTAGAAATTAAAGTTAAAAATTTATCTTTTAGATTATTATTACTTTCAAAACTGCCAAGCATCTTTTCTGTATATACTTCGACAAACTCTTTCTTACTACCTATCATACTCATGCACTTATGATGCGCCTTAATTGAAACAGCAACCCCATTAGATTTTATATTGGCATATAAAGCCTCTGCTATTTGATTTGTCATCCTTTCCTGGATCTGTAATCTATTAGCAAAGCAATCAACCAGCTGAGATATTCTGTCAAAGCCCAGAATGCCGTTAGTGGGAATATATGCGATGTCTACGTGTCCTTCAAAAGGAAGCATATGATGCTCGCAAAAAGAAGTAAACTTAATGCCTCTAAGCATAACAATGTCATTCATCCCAGTATTTGCTTCCAATACGCCTGCAAAAATCTGAGAAAGATCTTGGTGATACCCAGAAAAAAACTTCTTATAATTAGACAGAACTTTCTCAGCAGTATTGGTTAGCCCTTCTCTTTTCGGGTCATCCCCAATCCATCTGATCAATGTACAAACAGCCTCTTTAGCATCTTGATCACTTGGCGCCCGCAAACACTCTATATCAGTATCAACCTTAGACATATTTATATATTAAATACTTAAGCCTTTGTAGCATAACGAGTAAGACCTGAATTCACAAGGGCTTAATTCTATAAATCCTGAGTATAGAATTATTATATTTTCGTGAGAAAACCTCCTCTGCAAATTCGCTAATATCAAATTGCTCACTAAAATGAGTTCTTATCACTAAGATTGCATTCTCGGAAAGCCAGTTTTTTTTCACAAGACTTGAAACAGATCTTGGTACAAGATCCTTATTAAATGGAGGGTCAATAAATGCAATAGAGCATTTAAACCTAGCCGGAGGCAACATGGTCGCATCACCCCTTACGACATCCAGATAACCAGCCAACCCTAGAGATCTGACATTCACTTTTAAGGATTCGAAACTGGCCATGTCTTGTTCGATTATTATACCTTTTCTTATACCCCTAGAAAATCCCTCAAAAGTTATAGATCCTGTTCCGCCAAATACATCGATACTCACCGCATCGTCAATAACAGATTTATTGGTTTCTGGATCTAAAAACTGCCCACTAGATAATATACTAAAAACTGCTTCTTTGATTTTACCTGTCATAGGCCTATAGCTACTATTTTCCTTAGTATGAACCTTCCTACCTTTAAGCTTTCCTGCTATAATTTTCATATACTCCTTTATGTATAATTGATTCCACTACCTCACCTCTTTTCAGATCCCCGAGGTCATAATCACCATATTTAACTCTTTTAAGTTTGCTGATTTTTAAACCAAAATGTCCTAAGACTTTACGGATCTCCCTATTCTTGCCTTCTTCTAAAGAAAGTTCTAGCCATGAATTAGAGAGTCCTCTTTTTAACACATTTATTTCTATCTTGCCATATTTTATGCCATCTATCTCACATCCCTCAGTAATAGAAGCAAGTTGTTTCATGTCTATTACTCCAAATACTCTAACATGATATGTTCGTTTTATTGAATTTCTAGGAAGCTCAAAGTATCTAGCTAAATCACCATTATTGGTTAGTAATAATAAGCCTTCAGAGTTCATATCTAACCTACCAATAGAGATAACTCGTGGCATTCCTTCTGGTAATAAGTCAAATATTGTAGGTCTATTTTGTGGATCTTTATTTGTAGTTATGAATCCCACTGGCTTGTGAAATATCCATATTCTTGGTTTGTCTATAAAATTTAAATCTTTATTGCGCACCGTTATTTTATCTTTATCTTCCACCTTCGTTGTTGGAACGCACACTACCACGCCATTAACTTTTACATGCCCGTCTTTAACAAGTTGCTTTGCTTCTCTTCTTGAACAAAGACCTGAGTGAGCAATTTTCTTTGTGATATTTATTAACATGAGTTTATTGAGGAACTTTTCTTGAATAATCAACCAGCGCCTTGATTATCAATGAATCTTCTTTGTTTTTTTCATACTCTGGGTGCCACTCAACGCCAAGACAGAATTTATATTTGGGGTGCTCTATAGCTTCTATAACGCCGTCTGGAGCTATAGCTGAAGCTTCCAAACCATCTCCAAGCTTATTGACTGCTTGATGGTGGTGGCTATTTACTTTATATCGTTCTTTTTTAACTATTTTATATAATAAAGATTCTTTCTTAATATCAATATAATGCCTATCCTGACTAGAATCGCCTTCTTCTGATTCTAATTTATGCTTAATATCAGTTTTAATGCAGGAAGCAATATCCTGGTATAACGTTCCACCTAAAATCACATTTAATAATTGTTGCCCAGCACAAATGCCAAGAAGAGGCTTGTTTTTCTTCAGCACAGCTTTCATCAAATATACTTCAAAGCTCATTCTTGCATTATTAGCTTTTGTGGTTTTTGTATCAGGCTTTTCTCCATAAGAAGTTGGATCGATATCCGCATCTCCGCCAGGAAATATAAAGCCATCACAATGCTCTACATATTCTTCTATTAGATCAGAGTTATACGGAATTAGAAATGGAATACCTCCATTGTTTGCCACAGCATCTGAATAATGAGTACGCAAAGCATACCATGGATGGTCAGAATACCCTCCTTGTGCTGTATTTTTTGTCTCGCTATCGAGACCTATTCCTATTATGGGCTTTGATATTTTCATATCTAAAACTCTAGAACATCTATGCTCATTTTTCAATCAGAAACTTCTAAGATTCCCGGCACGAAACAAATAAAAGCTCTTTACAATTCAATCAATTAACGTAATGTTATGCACATGATTTGCGAGGTATTATCTTATGTCTATTGAAGCTGTTGGTAACGAAAGGTCTATTATCGATTTAATATACGGCGCCGACTTTGTGGTGCAATTAGTTATACTTATTTTATTCATTGCCTCTATATGGTCTTGGACCATAATTATTCATAAATGGCGTTTGATAAATTATGTAACGAAAAAAACTCAATATTTCGAAAAGGTGTTTGCCAACAATAGCCCAGAAAAAATACTTGAAAGATTTAAAGATTCAGCATCTGCACCAATTGAACAAGTATTTGTATCCGCAATGCAAAAATGGAACAAAATAAGATCAAAAGATCAGAAAAATATAGACGATCTAAGTGCCGCAATGTTTGTGATAAAAAGCAAATCTATAGCCAATCTTGAGAGCGATATAAACGTGTTGGCTACAATAGCAGCATCAACTCCATTTATAGGACTGTTCGGAACGGTATGGGGTATTATGCACAGTTTCCAATCCATCGCTGCAGCTAAAAATACATCTCTTGCTATAGTTGCTCCTGGTATTGCAGAAGCATTGTTTGCAACTGGCATAGGCCTTGTCGCAGCTATTCCTGCTCTTATATTTTATAATCTTTTAAATGCAAAAATAGAGAAAATTGAAACCAACTTGGAGAATTTTTCAATTGAGTTGCATTCCCAACTAACAAATTCATAAAGAAAATCGTGTTGAAATATATTCAAACTCAAAGAAAAAGCAGAAGAAAAAGAACGATCGATACAATCAACATCACTCCACTTGTAGACGTTATGTTGGTATTGCTAATTATCTTTATGGTTACCTCGCCAATGATGGTTGCAGGAATCAAGGTAGATCTTCCTAAAACAGAATCAGCTCCACTAAGTGGACAAGATGAGCCTTTATCAATTTCAGTCAGCAGATCAGGAATCGTTTTTATAAATAATTCATCTATAGACAAGAAAGATCTAATTCCGAAATTAGTAGCGATAACAAAAGAACGGTACGCTACAAGAATTTTTGTAAGAGGGGATAAATCTGCAAATTATGGAAATGTCATTGAAGTCATAGGTATGCTTAATAAATCTGGCTTTTCAAAAGTATCTTTAGTCACAGAAATAGACTCTAAATGAAATGAGTACATCCTTAAAATACTCTCTTACATTACATGTCCTATTGGCGCTAATCTTTATTATTGATTTTCCATCTTTTAAAAAAAACACTAACTCTGAGATGGTAATAGCTGTTGATATTATACAAGTATCAAAGGAAACAAACTTAAAGAACACGACAAAGTCTCAGTCTTCAAAAAATGAAAAAAAAGAAAAAGAGAAAGATACAAAACTAGTCAAAGAAGATAATAAGCCACCTGTTAAAGCTTCTACTAAAACAGTAGCAAAACTTCCAGTGAAAGCTCCTGCTAAGGCTAAGAAATCAGTTGAACCAACTTTAAAAAAACCATCCGAACCAAAAGACGAAATCGAGAGCCTACTTAAAGACTTAGAAGGATCTGCCGGGTTAAGTAATAATGCATCGTCTAATACAAAAGAAGAAAGAAACTCATCTACAAAACTTTATGATGATACCCTACCTTTATCAATATCAGAAAAAGATAGCATTAAAAATCAGATAGAAAAAAGGTTTGTGAATCCTGTGGTTCTTGATTTTCAGCCGCAAGAACTCGTGATCAGACTAAGATTAAGCATGAACATTAATGGTACAATAAAAAATGTAACGGTGCTAAATAGCAGTATATACCCAAAAAGGCACTCAGACACTTTTGTAACATTAAAAAACAGCTTAATCCGAGCTGCGCATATAGCAAGTCCTATACAAAACCTACCATTAGACAAATATAAAGGATCTAATGGGTGGGAAGAAATAGAACTAACATTTGACGCGCACAACCTAATGAATTTAGGATAAAAATGAATAATAGTTGACTATTAGTTATTTTGTTGTTTAATCGCATGCAGAGTTTGGGGGGCAAATATTACGAACGAGGGGGGAATGTCAAATTCACAAATACAAAAAGAAAATGATGATAATGATGACGAGTATAATGTACTCGTAGATCCAGAGTATATCTGTAAGTCTTCATCTCTAATTACTTCTTCTTTAAGAAGAGGCTCTGAAGTACTGCAGATGCCTAATGGAGACGTGATTATCTCTGAGACGCGAAGAGTAACAAATCAATACCAATGGGATCCAGCTAAAAAACAACTGAAGAAAGTGAACGTAGAAATAGAGTAAGAATCTAAACTTCACCTATTAAGTCTTTAGCCAACTCTATATGGATGTGTGAGGTTTCTTTATCTCTCAGAATATTACGATATATTTGAAGATTACTTAAAACGTGTTGTACATAAGTTCTAGTTTCGCTAAAAGGTATCTTCTCTATCCATTCTATAACGCCATCTTGAGATTTAATTTTTCTTGGATCACCATACATCTTAAGCCACTTGTCAACATTGCCTTGTCCAGCATTATAAGCAGCTATAGTTAAAACATAGCTACCTTTATATTTTTTTAATAGCTTATATAAGTAATATGTACCAAGTTTTACATTCTCTTCTGGGTTGTTTGACAAAGTTTCTTTTGTTACTTTATCACCGAACTCATTACCAAGCTGCTTAGCCGTAGGATACATCAACTGCATAAGTCCCATTGCACCAGCTGGACTGAGTGCATGAGTATCAAACTCGCTCTCTTGTCTAATAATCGATAATGACAGAGCTTTCTCAACGTTTTTATTAAATGACTTCATGTTCAAAACCGGATAACCATCCTTCTTTAAAGGCCTTCCATCTCTCTCAGAGATCTTGTTATACAAAACCGCAAGAGAATGAAGTTTTTGATTCGTACCAATCTTTGTTAGTAAATAATGCTGTCCTGGAGTACGTGCACTTTTATAAGCCGCATGCGCAAAGAGTCTAGCAGAATTATGTTGCTTTGATTTGGCTAATATCTTGCTAGCATTTACTAGATTATCACTCTCTGACCATTTTTTATCTTCTTCTGTGATTTTTGGCTTATCATCTATAAGTTCTATTTTGCTACCATTATTTTTTAGAATACTAAGCTGGCCATAAAAGGTACCAGGATGATTTGCAGCCAGGCTAAAGTATCTATCAGCCTCTTTGTGGTTTCCTATTTTCTTATGCATCCTTGCAGACCAATAGGCACTCTTTGCTTTACTAACTGAATACTGTGATTTCTCTAATATTCTTTTGAAGTGCTCAAGAGCCTTATGAGCATCTTGATGATAAATCCATGCAATCTTTCCTGAAAACCATTCTCCATCTACATAATTGACTGGTTCTTTATACTTATGAGTAGAAGCTATAGCATAAGATGTTTTGTAACGTGTTTTTTGTTCTAATTCTAATATCGTTCTTGACCTCAACTGAAACCATGAATCTGAGTGTATGGTGCCCATATGAGGATGATCCAAGATTAGCTGTGCAATTTTATGATAATGCCCTCTTTTTTTATGCCAGACAGCTCGTGCATATAATAACCCAGGCGCCGTCCTTAATTTTGCAGGTACCTTTGCAATAATACTATCTATATTACCATTATTCCTTAGTATTGCTAAACGTGCTGCAAAAAGTAATTTATAATCATTATTAACCAAGTGTAGCAAATCTTGATCGATCATTGTATGACCTGCCCATATTAAGTGATCTATTTTTTTGATATGATCACTATGAGTTAAGTGTTTTTTATATTTTGATAAAAACTTCTTTCTATCCGCCTTGTCATACTCAACTCTTATCCATGCTTCCTTAACCCAAGATGCCAATGCTTTATCATTTAATTCTCTTCCCATAATCTCTAGATAATAATGTATACCATTATCAGTAATAGGTTTGTGTTTTGAAAACCAGCGCTTTAACACATGAGCTTTTGTCTCTTCATTAATCTTTCTTTCAGCTACAGCTTGCAATGTGATCAAATTAGGAAAGTGTGGGTTTTTTGAAATGAAGCCTAATATTTCTTCGGTCTGTGCATTACTATTTGTATTTTTGTATTTTGACCACAATACTAGTTTTGTTAATAATTCGTCTTTTTGTGATTCAGAACATGTAATAGCGGCATCCCAACGCTCATTTTTTGCAAGATCCATAGCAGAACAAGAGCTACCCGCATTAGCAGGAGCAAAACTAAATACCACTGAAAACAGCGCACTGAAAACAAACACATATGATGCTTTTATCATTTTCTTTTTAGCCTAAGAGTCAATTTAATACCTATAGTAGCACACGCTAGCTTAAGATTTTATTAATTTCTACAAAATTAAATTTGTATATATTCTCTAAACAATTGTCCAATAGATATTATTAGTATTTTCTCTGTAACCTTGAAATTCAAGTAAATAATACCTATATTGCATAATATATTTTTGAACTTTTAAAAAACATTTGCAATATGAGTAAAGTAGAGACAAGAAAATTTGATGCAGAAATAGGGAAAGTACTGAATTTAATGATTCATTCTCTTTATACAAATAAAGATATATTCTTACGTGAATTAATATCGAATGCTTCCGATGCTTTTGACAAACTAAGATTTGAGGCATCAAAAAAAGACGATCTCTTAGACGGAGCAGAGCTAAAAATTACTATTTCTGTAGATGAAGATAATAGACTTCTTATTATTAGAGATAATGGTATAGGAATGAGTAAACAAGAACTTATAGAAAACCTTGGTACTATAGCGAAGTCTGGAACTCAAAAATTTCTCGAACAACTCACAGGAGATAACAGAAAAGATGTAGAGCTAATAGGCCAGTTTGGTGTAGGCTTTTACTCAGGCTTCATGGTGGCAGAAGAAATCACTGTAAATTCAAAAAAAGCGCAAGAAGATACAGCATGTACATGGAGATCTAAGGGTGATGGGGAATTTACTATATCTGAATTAAAGGACGATAAATTTACCCGCGGTACAGAAATAGTCTTAAAATTAAAAGAAGGGGAAGAAGAGTATTTAGACCAATTTAAGATCGGTCATATAATAAACACATATTCAGATCATATTTCTGTTCCAGTGGAGTTTCTTGCTAAAGAAAAAGAACCCACTATACTTAATAGTTCATCTGCTTTGTGGACAAAGCAAAAATCAGAAATAACTGAAGAATCATATAATGAGTTCTACAAAAAAATCTCATCCCTACCGGATAAGCCGTGGATGACTATGCATAACAAAAATGAAGGTGCTGTTGAATATACTAACTTATTATTCATACCATCTACAAAAACATATGACTTATTTCATCCAGATAGAAAAAGGAGCGTTAAACTTTACATTAAAAAAGTGTTTATTAATGATGAGGGCATCGACATCATTCCACAATATTTGAGATTTCTTAGAGGTATCATTGATTCTCAAGACTTACCTTTAAACATTAGTAGAGAAACGCTACAACACAATAAAGTACTGGGAAAAATCAAAACCTCTATTACAAATAAAGTACTTTCAGAATTAGAAAAAACCCTAAATAAAGAAAGAGACTCATATATAGAATTCTGGAACAACTTCGGTTCTGCATTGAAGGAAGGATTATGTGAGTATACAAATAATCACGAAAAAATTCTTGATATTTGCTTATTTAAAAGCATGAAATTAAATTCATATATTACACTAAAAGAATATATAGATAACATGCCCGCAACCCAAGATTCTATATATTATATTAGTGGTAATGACGAAGAAAGTTTAAAAAACCATCCGCAGCTAGAAGGATTCCAAAAAAATGGTATAGATGTATTATTATTTACAGATAGCGTAGATAATTTCTGGGTAAACGTTGCAAATCAATATAAAGAAAAAAATATCAAATCAGTAACAAGGTCTGATATCGATTTAAGCAATAAAGACGAGTCAACAGATGCTCCAGAAAAAACCAATGCCGAGGAGTATGCTGATTTAATAAAATTTTTCAAAGATTCATTAAAAGACTCTGTAAAAGATGTAAGAATTTCTAAAAAATTAACTGATAGCCCTGTTTGCCTTGCAACCTCAGAAGGCGCTATGGATATAAGAATGGAAAGGTTTTTAGCAGATCAAAAACAGATAAAATTGCCTTCTGCAAAAATTCTAGAAATAAATCCAAACCATAAAATAGTAAGGCAAATTTTTACGAAAATCACCAACCAATCTACAACAGATCAGACAAAAAATTTAATACGTCTTTTATTTGATCAAGCTTGTATTTTGGAAGGAGAGCCTGTGCAGAATGTGGTAGATTTCTCTAAAAGAATGAATGAATTTTTAGTTACTTCTGATATATAAAAATTATGATATTTTTTGTTCCTATACTTAAGCTTTTTATCACTATAACAAATATTTATACTTTTTGTTTAACTGTATGGGTTGTATTGAGATTGCTTATTAACTTTAATATAGTAAATTATCACCACAGACTCGTAAGTACTGTAATGCATTTTTTAGATAATTTAGTGGAGCCCTTTTTAAAAAGGATTAGAAGATTTATACCTTACTTGGGGTCTTTAGACTTATCTCCATTAGTATTGTATTTATTGATAGAATTTATGAAGAATCTATTCGTATACGGAATAATTGCTCTTTCTTCTTAATAATAATCAAAATTATATTTACATCGCGCTCAAATGTGTTATTTATTATGTAATATTTGTAAACTGAAGGATTTTTAATGACATCGCACTTACCGCCAACAATACTAATAATAGATAATGACCTTGTCTCTAGAACAGCATCATCGAATGCTTTAGAGAGAAGCGGCTTCATAGTCATGACAAAAAGCAATCCCGATGAAGCTCTAAAATTTCTTGAGACTTGCTCTGAAAATTCTAGGCCCCACTTGATAATTATTAGCTCAGCATTAGAAGGGTTGTCCGGTATAGAGCTTTGTACCATCATAAAAACTAAAAAGTCCTTTAATGAAGTTCCTGTAATAATGATTTCAGAAAAAGAAGCTACAATGCAGCAATTACAAGGCCTTGAAAACAGCTTTGACGACTATATCATTGCTCCATTTACGAATAACGATCTTATATCGAGCGTAAAAAGTATCCTTGGCAAATCGAAGCCTGTATTAAGAAAAAAAGTTTTAAGTTTTGGGAATCTCAAAATGGACTTAATGTCCTACAGGGTAACTAAAAATAATAGAGAAGTGCATTTAGGACCGACAGAATTTAAAATTCTTCAATGCTTCATAGAAGAACCACATCGAATATTTTCTAGACAAGATCTTATGGATCATGTGTGGGATAAAAGGGAAAATGTTGAACTAAGAACTGTGGATGTTCATATAAACAGATTGAGATCTGCATTAAGCGAACCAGGTCAAAATGCTCATTCTATTAAGACCGTGAGATCAGCAGGATATTGCCTTGAGTTACCTGAATCTGTAAAATAAATATGGCAGATATGGAGACCACAAAATATACTTCTGCTCACTTGCTTAAGAGAATATTTGGATCTTATATATCTCAACATAAAAGTCGTATCTTCACAGCAGTAATTTTTATGTTAATTGTTGCTGCTGCGAGTGCCTTCCATGTATGGCTTGTCAAGCCGGCTCTTGATGGGATATTTATTAGCAAAAATACAGAACTATTATGGATGATACCTGTTGCTCTAATTGCAACGACCTTAATCAAAGGAGTAGCTGATTATTATCAAAGCTATATAATTAAGTTTGTCGGACAGAGCGTAGTAAATGACATACAACTATCTCTTTATGAAAAGCTCTTATCTTCTGATATAAAATTTTTAAATCAGCATTCTTCTGGTAATTTAATTTCTAAATTTACCAATGATATTTTAACTCTGAAAAATTCCATTTCCTTGATTATAGTAAATTTCTTTAGAGAGTCTTTGACTCTAATATTCTTGCTAATAATAATGTTCTACAATGATGTTATGCTTTCTTTAGTGTGCTTTTTTGTATTTCCTTTGGCTGTGCTCCCAATCATCACAATGGGAAAAAGAATGAAAAAAATTGCCCATCAGACCCAGGAAGAACTATGCAATTATACAGTGAAGCTAGATGAAAATTTCCGAAACATAAAGATTATAAAATCTTTTTGCACCGAAGAATATGAAGCTTTATCTGCAAAAAAATCTCTTAAACAATTGTTAGAGTGCTATACTAAAGCGATAAAAATAGAATCATTATCCTCTCCAATAATGGAAACATTAGGCGGAGTTGCGATAGCAGCGGTTATACTTTACGGTGGAAACAAGGTACTTGCTGGGAATACAAGTCCAGGAAGCTTTTTTTCTTTCATAGTAGCTTTTTTTGCTGCATACCAGCCCTTAAAAAGCTTAGCGAATTTAAATGTTACTTTACAGTCAGGCCTTGCATCAGCAAAAAGAATTTTTGTTATGATGGATATAAAGCACATTATAGAAGAGCAAAAATCAAAAAAACCTTTAGTAATCAAAAACCCAGACCTTGAATTTAAAGATGTATTCTTTAAGTACGAAGATAATGACGATGCGTTGAAAGGAGTTTCAATAAAAATCAAAGCGTTTAGCTTGGTTGCGATAGTTGGAGAATCTGGTAGTGGAAAATCTACAATGCTTGATTTGTTATTAAAATTTAATGAGCCTTATAAAGGCTCTATATTAATAGATGGTCAGAATATAAAAGATGTTTCCCCTGGTTCTGTGAGACGCAACATCTCAATAGTAAATCAGGACATTATGTTGTTTAATAGCACCATTGAAGAAAATATCAGATACGGCAGTACAAAATTTTCGAAGAAAAAATTAGACCATGCAATTAAAGCTGCTGCAGCTGAAGATTTTATAAATTCTTTGCCAAAAAAATATGATACAAAAGTTGGTCAGTTTGGAATCCAGCTCTCTGGTGGACAGAAACAAAGAATAGCAATAGCAAGGGCTGTATTCAAAGATAGCAATATTCTTGTCTTCGACGAAGCGACATCTTCTCTTGATCAATCATCAGAGCAAATAATAAAAGAAGCTATTGATAATTTGAAATCTCAAAAAACTATTATTATAGTTACTCACAGACTTTCATCTATTCAAAATGCTGATTGCATATTTGTACTAAAAGATGGTAAAGTCTCCGAACACGGAAAACATAAAGAATTACTTGATAATCGTGGAGAGTATTATAGACTGTTCCACAAAAAACAAAAATCAAAAAAAATAGAGGACAAAAATGACAGAGCATAACAAAATAATTTTAGTAAACAACGAAGTGGCTGCTGAAGAAATAAAACCTTCATCTACAAAAGATACATTAATGAGCTTTGTTCCATTAATTTTAATATTTGTAGTTTTTTACTTCTTCGTAATTAGACCGCAAGTTAAGAAACAAAAAGCACACACAGCTCTTATTGGAGCTGCTAAAAAAGGTGATAAAGTAGTTATTGCTGGTGGATTGATTGGAAAAATTGTCAAAGAAAAAGAAGATAATATTATCGTTGTGGAAATAGCAAAGGATGTAACTGTAGAAGCTTTAAAATCTACAATAGCATCAATCGCGAATCATACACCAGAATCTACTAACACAAAGAAATAAGGTAAGATGAGTAACAGAATTTTTAATTGGAAATTCGTTACAATATTATTTGTGTGTATAGTATTGTCTATATATGCATTGCCAAATTTTCTTTCTTTTAATTCTAAATATCTGCCATCTCAAAAAATCAATTATGGACTTGATTTGAGAGGTGGCTCGCAGTTGCTTTTAAAAGTAAATTTTGATTCCTATCTCCAAGATAGCTTAGACATATCTACAGATATAATAAGAAAAACATTGAGAAAGGAAGGTATAAAATACTCAAAACTCAGAACCTCTAGAGACAAAATATCCTTCGAAGCAAAAGAAAATAGCGACTCAGAAAAGATAAAAAAAATTATACGAAAAGTTGATAAAGATTTTGAAATCAATATCAATGGCATCAATGTATCAATTGCTCTTTCCGAATCTAAAATAAACCATTTAAAGAACATAGTATTAGAACAAACTAGAGAAATTGTTCGATACAGAATAGATCAAACTGGAACAAAAGAACCATCTATACAGCAACAAGGAGACTTGGGTATCTTACTACAAGTACCAGGGCTAAACGACCCTTCACAGCTAAAACGAGTCCTTGGGAAAACTGCAAAATTAAATTTCCATTTAATAGATGAAGAAAATTCTGTAGAGAAGGCATTGAATGGTTTCATTCCAAGCGGATCAAAATTAGTACAAAGTGAAGAAGGAGAATCATGGTATCTTATAAAACAAAAATCTGTTGTCGGAGGAGACTTACTAACGGATGCAAAATTTGTCAATAATGAGAATGGGCAAGCGGCAGTATCTTTTTCTTTTAACACTTTGGGAGCAAAGCTTTTTGCAGAAGTCACAAGAGCGAACAAGCACAAGAGACTTGCAATAATACTGGATAACAAGCTATTAAGTGCTCCTATGATAAACGAACCAATATTGAGTGGGTCAGGTATCATATCTGGAAGCTTTACAGTGGCTAGCGCAAATGAACTTGCGATGCTGCTAAGAGCGGGCTCTTTACCAGCTCCTATTGAAATAGTAGAAGAAAAAATTGTTGGACCAAGCCTTGGTGAGGATTCTATAGTCTTAGGAAAAAAATCAGCGCTTATAGGCATAATTGCCGTAATAGTATTTATGATTTTTACTTATGGAATTTTTGGTCTCTTTGCAAGCGTTGCTTTGATATTTAATATAGTCTTCATTCTATCTGTGTTGACAATATTGCAAGCAACTTTAACCTTACCTGGAATAGCTGGAATTGTTCTAACTATAGGAATGGCAGTAGATGCCAATGTGCTTATTTTTGAGAGAATACGAGAAGAGGCCAATATGAAAGAAATCACTCATTACTCTATAAAAAGGGGATTTGAACAAGCTTTCTCGACTATTCTTGATTCAAATCTAACTACTTTAATTGCAGCATTCTTTTTGTATGTTTTTGGATCCGGCGTGGTTAAAGGATTCGCAGTAACTCTTACTATAGGAATTATTTCATCAATGTTTACAGCGATTACTCTGACAAAAATATTCATCTCTTTTTGGATGCAGGTTCGTACAAAAAAGTAGCGCGCTAAAATATCAGAATAAACTCACTTAATTTTAATATAAATCAAAAATAATGGAATTTATAAAATCCTTTGTAAAAAGAGGCAGAAAATTATCTCAAGTTAAATCCGCTTTATTGACAACTTTACTTCCAAAACTAACTGCTGATCCTAAAAAACTATTGTCTATACCGAAAGACAAAAAGATCAATCTAGAAATTGGATTTGGTAATGGTGATTTTTTACATAACATCGCCATAAAAAAACGAGACGAGATTTTTATCGGATGTGAGCCTTATGTTCGTGGTGTTGTTTCTGTATTGGAAAGAATACAGGATGAATCTATAGAAAATATTTTGCTATGGAAAGAAGATGCAAGAATACTAATAAAAGAAATGCCAGATAATTTTTTAGATAATGTATTTATATTATTTCCAGATCCATGGCCTAAAGCTAAACATCATAAACGCAGAATCATAAATAAAATGCTTCTTGATTTATTAAGTGTAAAAATGAAAAAAGACTCTCATCTATACATTGCAACTGATCATCAGGATTATAAAGAATGGATTATTGAAACAATAGACGAGCACAGATCCTACGTTGAAAATTCCGACATGTGCTGGAAAAAAGATTTATTTGAAAATATTGAAACTGGATACCAAAAAAAAGCTTCTAAAAAGAATATTTCTTCTTCGTTTATGTGCTTCAATCTATCAAAGTAGCTTACTATATTCATCTTCTGTAAGAGCGCTAATAGCAAGAGCATGAATGCCTGATTTCATTTCTTCCGCTAAAATTTTATATATATATCTATGCCTTTGAACCTTCGATTGATTAGCAAATTTATTTGATACTATAAAAACCTCGAAATGAGTTGAGCGCCCCTCCTGCCAACCACTATGACCTATATGCTGATGACTTTGATCTTCTACATCAATTCTACTAGGAGATAGATTTAATCTCAATTTTGCTTCTATTATATCTTTCATGATTGTATTTGCATGCGTCGTTGAGTAGCCGAAATATTAGAATGACATATTGCCACAGCAATTGCATCTGCTTCGTGTTCATTTTTCATTTGAGCTTTTGGAATCAACAGCTTTACCATAGCCATAACTTGATTTTTATCAGCCCCCCCACTTCCAACGACTGCCTTCTTGACTAGCCTTGGTGCATATTCAAATACCTGAAGCTTGTTTATACCAGCAGCAATAATCGAAGCACCCCTTGCTTGACCCAGTTTTAATGAAGAAAGGGCATTATTATTTACAAAGCTATCTTCTATTGCAAACTCTAATGGCTTATACTGAGAAATCACTTTCGAAAGCTCTTCGTATATTTTTGTTAGCCTTTCTGATGAAGCATGTTTAGGATTTGTAACTATAGTTCCGCTCGCAACATACTTTAAGTTGTTAGATTCGGTCTCTATAATGGCCCACCCAGTGTTAGATAAGCCTGGATCTATTCCTAATATAATGTTCACTTTAAATTTTTATTTTATCTACTATGGAGTCAGAAACTTGATAATTTCCGCATACTGACTGTACGTCATCAAACTCTTCTAACGCTTCTATGAGTTTTAATAATTTTTCTGTCTTCTCGATATCTGTAAGTTCTACAATGTTTTTTGGTTTCCAATGCATCGTTGCTGAGCTAGAATCACCAAACTTTTTCGATAGAAAATCATTTACCTGATGAAGAGCATCTGGATCACAATATATTTCATGGTTACCCTCCTCTGAAATACACTCATTTGCTCCAGCTTCTATGGCTGCTTCTAACATTACTTCATCTGTAATCTTACTGTTATGAAACTCTATTAAACCGGTCCTATCAAACATATAGATCACACTGCCTGGCTCTGCTATCGCACCTCCATTTTTGGTGATAGTTGATTTCACATCACTAGCAGTTCTATTCCTATTATCAGTAAGCGCTTCTATAATTAACGCCACTCCACCTGGAGCATAAGCTTCGTATTTAATTTCCTCAAAATTTTGATCATCATGAGAAGAAGATGCCTTGTTTATCGCGTTATCTATCCTATCTTTTGGTAAGTTCACAGCCTTTGCAGCAGCTATAGCAGTACGTAACCTTGGATTAAATGCGATATCAGCATTACCAGATTTCACAGCGACCATAATTTCTCTAATCAATTTACCAAAATTTTTCGATTTTTTTGCATCTTGAGCGCCCTTACGGTGCATAATATTTTTAAATTTTGAATGCCCTGCCATTTTTATCTATACCCATAAGAATTCAGTAACTGCATTGTCTCGTATGATGGTAATCCCAATATCGAAGAAAAAGAACCATTTATTTGTTTTATATAAGCTCCCATTAAGCCTTTTATAGTATAACCACCTGCCTTTCCATATCCTTCTTTAGAAGAGACAAATTTTTCTATCTCTTCTTTACCTAATCTCTTCATGGATATTGTAGACTCAACTAATCTCACTTTCATGCTTTCTATTCGATTATTTTCTACAACACCACAATAAACAACTGTAATCACGCGATGGCGCTTACCAGAAATTAAATTCAGGTATTTTCGAATATCTTCATCAGAATATGTTTTATGCAATAATTGCCTACTTGCAATACTTATTGTATCAGCTGTAATTAATATAGATTTTTTAGGGTCCATTATTTTTGAAACAGCAACAAATTTTTCTTTTGCTACTCTTTTACAATAATCTTTGTGAGATTCTTTTTTTCGTTCTGATTCATCTAAATCTACAGAGAGAACTGCATCTGGAATAATGCCTATACTCTTCAACAATACAAGGCGCTCACTAGAAGCTGATCCAAGGACTATAGGTAGATTTTGTTGAGACATCGTATGTAGTTTATTTGTGTCTATGAGTAATTCTTGCTTTACCGAGATCGTAAGGAGTCATCTCCACCGTGACAACATCACCAGCAAGTATTCTAATACGATTTTTTCGCATTTTTCCTGAAGTATGTGCAATTACTGGATGATTGTTTTCTAGAGTAACCCTAAACATAGCGTTAGGTAAAACTTCTGTCACTTTTCCTTTAAATTCAATTAGTTCTTCTTTTGCCATTAAATAAATATAATTTTGTTACAGAGGCATTATAGCACCTTATCCTAAGATTTGCTAGATCTATAAATGCGCCAGCTAAGTTAAGGTTTCAACGCAGCGTTGATATGGAATTGAACATCACTTCTATTATATGGCTTCTTGATAAATCCTACCGCCCCCCCATTCATTGCATCTTTCATTTCTCGTATATCAGCTAGGCCACTTTGTATAACCACGGGTATATTTTTAGTTTTAGGATTTAATTTTATTTTTTTTAATACCTCAAGACCGTAAATATCTGGCATCATCAGATCCAGAAGAATCAGAGTAATATCTGAATTTTTTGCTAAATATTTTAACGCAGACTTTCCTGAATCAATTTTAACTATATCATAACCCATTGATTCAACGATGAGTCCGATAGAGTCCAAACAAATTTGTTCATCATCCACAAGCAAGATTTTAGGTTTATTATTTTTTTTTCTGATATCATCAGCATCAAGCATTTTAATACTCGTATCTGTTTTTTCTTTTTGAAATAAAATTTCTTTCGATGACCCATAAGGCAGCAGTACAGTAAAAGTAGCGCCTCCTCCCTTTTTCTTGTTCTCTGCTACTATCTTCCCTTTATGAGCTTTTACTATCTCTCTACAAAGGGTAAGCCCAAAACCAGCACCTCCAGCATAATCCTTTGTTTTACTACTTCTGACAAAAGCGTCAAAAATCTTTTCTTCTTCACCATCAGGAATACCAATTCCATTATCTTCTACAATAACTCGTAAATAGTGTTTATATGAATCTATACTAATTTTAATATATCCCTTTTTCTTTATATACCTTACAGAGTTACTAAAAAGATTAGTGAATAGTTGGTTGATTTTTACCTTGTCGCAATAGATTGCAACATTTGTATTAGTAGCAACATTTACTGTTACCTTAATATCCTTCTTCTCGCTTAATATAAATGCTTGAATACGATCTGAAGCATCCAGAATTATTTTATGGATATTTATATTTGATTTCATATCAAATATCATCTTGCCATACTCAAATTTAGATAAATCCAGAATGCTGCTCACAAGATTCATTAGTCGATCGCCACTATTTGCAATCACGCTTACATACATAAATTTTTCTGAGTCAGTCATCTTGTCCCAACTAGTTGCAAGTTCTTTCGAAACACCTATAATACCCTGCATAGGCGTCCTTATCTCATGGCTCAAATTATTCAGAACCTCCTGCTTAACACTCAATGCGTCTTGTAGATGAGCAGTTCTATTTTCTACTATCGCCTTCAAATTTTTATTCATTTGATCTTTAGCTGCTATAATTTTTTTTTGCATTAGGTCCTTATTACCAGAAAACAACCCTCCGATTAAGATCGTAAATACATATAAATAAATCATTTCGTTAGAAATATATAGATTGTGAATCATATTTTCAGTACTAGCAATTAGCATTCTATATGCAAAAGCAGCGAGCAAAGTTCCCATACAAAATAAAAAAATAAAGCTAATCCAATCTACCAGTAAGACCAAAAAGAATAGTGCTATAGCTAAGTTTATCACGCTAGAAAAAGATGATTGATTCAATAAAAGCATAAATACACTCATGAAGGACAGGGTGTACAAGAGGGTAAAATGCCAATACTGTGGAAGATATCTCTTAATCGATTTAGGCCATATTTCTTGTATCACTAAGAAGAAACATAATATTCCAGCAAAGACTCGCATTATAGATATTAGTAAATAGAAATTTTCAGGAATTGCACTTTCCCACATGAAAATTGGTACAAGATAATTCACCACTGCAAAGGCACCAAATAATACATAATGACTCCCATATGCCTCTATTCTGTCAGCAGAATACTGAGTAAAAATATATTTGATAATTTTAGGAATACCAATAATAATGGAGCTTAGATATCTGAAGAGCCTTTTTATTCGATTTATGTATTCATAAATCTTATTTTTTTTCTGTACAGTGGTGTCATTTTTTCCGAATAAAAAAAAACTTAAAAACACTATGCCATTACCTAAAAACCCAATGGTGAAACCACTTATTCCTTCGTATATAGTTGATAAGTAGAACTGCCCTATAAAATAACAAATAGTTCCAAAAATCACCGCTGCAAAAAAACCGCGACGCGATATTGTAACTCCTAATAACCCTAAAAATAATGGTATTAATATTGTAGAAGACCATATGCTAAGTATATTAGATAAAATTGCTATCACATTTGAGAATGAAGCAGCGATAACTATTGATAATATTCCTATTAAAAATGTAACAACCCTTGCTAGAGCCAATTCATTTTTCAATCTTGATTTTACAATTGGCTTGATAGTATCATGTATAAGCGCCACAGATGCTGTGTTTAAATTGGAGTCGGCAGTAGACATAATTACAGCAAGTATACCTGCCATAGCGAACCCCCTAATTCCAACTGGTAACAACTCATTAATCAAGGTAGGCATAACTAATCTGGACTCCACTTCTGGAAATAACACAACTCCTAGCAACCCTATAACTGCAATAACAATCACGAATGGTATCTCAATTAAAACTCCTATTTTAAGAGATGACTTCATTTGGTTAACGCTTCTAGCTATAAGAAGTCTTTGCGCCATAAGCGCTTCAAATGGAATGCTGAGATAGATAAACAACGGTATAACATCAGTATAGAAAGTGGTTTTATTTGGAATGAGTTCAAGGGACTTTGCTGGAAGGGCATTGAATAAAGCTTGATAGCCACCAACTTTTGTTAACCCTAAATTGCAAATTAATGGTATCGCTACAATTAGTATAGCAAATTGAAATACATCCGTAGCTACAACAGAAGCCATCCCACCAAAAGTTGAATATAAAACTACTATACCAGCAGCAATCAAAATTCCTGTAACGCGATCAATTCCCAAGAAAAATTCAAAAACGTATCCCATAGCAGCAATTTGTGCAGCTATAGCACCAGCCGAGACTATGAATGCAAAAATACCTGTAGTAATCTTGGCATTCTCTCCATACATATCCTCTACAATTCCACCAACAGAAATCTTGTTAAGAAACCTACCAAATTTTGGTGCAATAAATTTTATGATTAATAATTTTTGTATAATTTGGCCAACAAAAATCAAACCAAATACTATACTACAAGAGTGTATTTGCTCTATTACCCCAAGAGTTGCCCCACCTCCAATTAATGTAGCAAAAATCGTAGCCATTAAGACTAAAGTTGAAAAATTTCTATGTGAAACAGAATATTCTTCGATATTTTTTACATTCTTCCCCCTCCAGATACCAATAGCAAGAGTTGCAAGAAGATACAAAGCTACAATAAAAAAATCTATGGACATAGAACCTGGTCAAATTATTTACCTAGTTTGGTACAATAACCAACATTCACTATTTTGACAAACGTTTATTTATTTTTATAAAAACGTAACTTCTTTTGCTGCGGCAATGGATGCTAATTCTGATACAATGAGGTATCCGGAAAGACCTATGCATGTTTTATTTGATTTGAAGCTTACAAACTCTACTCCCGTCTTATTAAGGCTCTCGAATTTATTTCTACTAGCATTGACTCTTAATAAATTTTGTACAGGCTTTCCGCCAACAAGGTAAATCATTGGCTCTGCAACCTGCCCATTGTAAGTAACTATAGTTTTTATACCCTCCTGTATAATAACTTTTTCATTAATCATGCCATCTTTTATGGTATGCATCTTTTTCCTCAACTTCTTATTCATATTATATATTTCGTCACCACTCTTTACGACCATAATGCCCATACCATATGTACCACTATCAGCTTTTACAAAAACATATGGCTCGTCCTCTATTCCATATTCTGCATAGTTTTTTTTAAGTACAGACATCATTTTTTCAACATAATTAGCGACGCAGTCTATACCTTGTAAAGTCTGAAAATCAATATTTCCACAATTATAAAAACGAGCCGATAAAAAGAATGGATCCAATTTAAATTCATTACAAAATTTTGATAAAACAGATTGATAGCTATAAAAATGCTGCGACTTAGTTCTTGAATGCCAGCCGTATTCTAAAGAAGGAATAATTGGTTGATTTATATTTTTTAGAATCTCAGGGATGCCCTTGCTAAAGTCATTATTCAAAATAATTGCATCTGGAGAGAACTGCTGTTTTGTGCTAATGATATTATCCTTTCTTTCTAAATTATCTACGCTCACTATTTCTATTTCTCTACCATATGCTTGTAGTATTTCTTTAAGCACTCCAATATTGTCTAGATAAAATTGATTTCTTGTGTGATCTTCAGGAATAAGAATGATCTTTTGACCGATTTTCCGATCCTTCAAGAGGTCTTCAATGATTTTAGATATACCTGGCAAATCCTGCTTATTAATATTATTAAAACCGGCTGGAAATATATTGGTATCTACTGGAACAATTTTTTTGCCCGAATCCCTGATATCCACAGAGGAAAAAAGTAAAGGCTTAGTAGAGTCCCCATATTCATTATTAATCCAATTGTCTATATCGCTACCTTTTTTCTTAAGGAGGTCTTCGATGATTTTGTGTATAGTGTCCATAAAATTATTTCGATATTAAGCAACTTAATGCAAAAATAGCTGCCGTTTCTGATCTTAAAATATTCTTGCCTAATGAAACAGAAAGAACATTTTGATTTTTTGTTAATAATTCACGCTCTTTAGTGGTGAATCCTCCTTCAGGCCCTATAAGAATAACTAGATCCTTTTTGCCAAAAGGCATCTTTGATATTAAATGCACGTCGTCTAACTCATCACAAAAAATTATTTGATTTTTAGTTTGGTTTAATAAGGATATCAACGTCATTTTATTATGCATTACCGGAACGCTTATTCTACCACTCTGCTCTGATGCGCCGATGATATAAAATCTTAGCTTCTCATAATTGATATCTCTTATGATGGCTCTCTCTGTAATAATTGGAATAAAGTCTTTACACCCTATCTCTGTACATTTTTCAATTAAAAACCTTAATCTATCTTGCTTGATTGGAGAAAAAGCCACTGTAATATTATTATTCTCGTATAGTTCTTTAGTTTTTTTGATAACTGCTAGTGTTAGCTTGGATTTACCAATGATTTCCTCAATGGTTGCCAAGAACTCGCCGCTATTATCATTAAAAACAAGCAGCTCATCGTTTTTTTTCAAACGTAGAACACTAACAATGTGGTGTATTTTGTCTTTATCCGAGAATGAGATCCTATCTGAATCTATATTTTCGTCTATATATATTCTCTTTAGCACATTATACATAGAATCATATTTACTAAAAATTACAGCTTACATTCTTATATATAAGTGTTTTTACTATAAATACTAGTACTAAGCTTCTATTTTCATATCAAGCACCTCTTTAACTTTGCTAACTAACTGCTGCAAAGTAAAAGGTTTGGAGAGAAAATTAAAATCATTATCACTTTCAACACCATAAGCATCTGAAAAAGCTTCTTCTGCATAGCCAGAAATAAAAATGACTTTCACTTTAGGGTGTTTTTTTTGTATTTCAGAGATTAAAGATGGTCCGTTAATGTCAGGCATTATAACATCTGTAATAATAATATCTATATCTTTTCCTTGAAGATTCATGATTTCCATCGCTTCCTCCCCATTGCCAGCTTCAATTATTTTATAGCCTTTATTTGCTAAAGCATGGGCTGCAAACATTCTTACCGGAGCCTCATCTTCTACTAATAATATTTTGGCATCTCCAGTCATATCTTTCTGGATTAACTTATTTTCAATTGGTTCCATAGTTTCGACCTCACGCTCTTCAACATTGATAAATTCTTTTAAATATACACAAAACCTACTACCTTCTCCTTCTTTAGATTCAACGTATATATGTCCTCCAATTTGGTTTAGTATCCCATATACTGTAGATAGTCCAAGCCCAGTGCCAGCTCCTATTTCTTTTGTAGAAAAAAATGGATCAAATATTTTATCTTTAATGGATTTCGGAATTCCTATTCCTGTATCCACTACCTCTATTAACACATATCTTCCAGGAGAGATTTTGTCATGTAGTGATGCCGCAGTGAGTTCTTTATGCAATTTATCTGCATTTCGTATAAGAACATTTTTTGTAGCAATCGTAATGGTGCCAACTTCTTTTTGAGCTAAAATAGCATCTTTAGCATTAACTACTAGGTTAATAATCACTTGCTCTAATTGGCTCTGGTCTACTTTTACAGCTCCTAAGTCTCTAGCATAATTTATATTTAATTTGACACTTTCTCCTATCAACCTACGAATCAGATTAGCAAGCTCTGCGATTGTATCAGTGACGTCTAAAACTTTAGGCTTTAATACCTGCTTTCTCGATAGAGCCAGTAATTGCCTTACTAAATTTGCTGCCCTATTTGAATTTTGCTTAATTTGCATTATTTCTGCAAAAGAAGGGTCTCCAGCAGGGTGCTTTAATAACAATAAGTCACAAAAGCCCAAAATAGCAGTTAGTAAGTTGTTAAAATCATGCGCAATTCCACCAGATAGCTGCCCTATGGCTTGCATTTTTTGAGAATGGATAAAATGCATTTCTACATTTTTATATTCAGTAATATCTACTAGGTACGAATGGTATATATTTTCGTCTGAAACGTGAACAAAATACATCAAAGCAGTAGTGTTTGCCTTATTGTTAAATTTTATTTCTAGTGATTGGGCCTTTTTATTTTTTTCTTCTTCTGATAAATATTTGATTAGAGATTGGCGGCTTTTTTCATCAATATATTCTAAAATATTTTTCTTAAATTTTTTATCTACAATCTCAAGTAATTTATAAAACGCAGGATTAGCCTTAATAACATTACAATCCTTGTCCAACAAAATGTGCGGCATTATACTCTGAGTAACATTCGGTGTATTTTCTTTGATTAACTGAAATATCTGCAATTTCTCATCAGAAAACATCCTTTGTTTTGCATAATTAATATCATTATAATTAACCTTAGGTTTTTTTATTAAACTCTCTAAATCCAGAGAAGCAATTTTAAAATTCTGATCAAAACATGAATTGGTGTACACAACTGCCCCATTAGAAATACCAAAAACTGGAATTTCTAATTGATTACAAAAATCTAGATGACTTTGTTTATACAAACCTTGAAAAGAAGAAGTAATCCTGTTTTTTATTTTAGCAAGTTGCATAATTTAAGCGGATATTAAACTCAACGTTACTAGATACTACTAAATAACATTCTTTTTATCAAATTTAAACTTTACAAAATTGTTTACAAGGACCTTTATGCGTCTTAGTATTTCGCATTGTAATCTTTATGGTGCCTAATTTTTAAATAAGGACTCCAATTCGCCGCTCTCGTACATTTCTTTCACAATGTCACAACCACCAATAAATTCTCCTTTAAAGTACAATTGTGGAATGGTTGGCCAGTCAGTAAAATCTTTTATACCCTGCCTTAACTCAGGACCTTCTAAAATATTGATGTCTTTGTATTTTACATTGAGACGATCTAGTATTTGACATACTACAGATGAAAATCCACACATTGGGGATTCAGCAGTACCTTTCATAAAAAGAACCACGTCATTAGATTCAATTTCTTTTCTTATTTTTTCAAAAATTTCACTCATACAAATGTACCTTTACTTAATAATTGTTTTAATTGATAAAGCATGAAGTTGACCACCGAGGCATTCTTTCAGGGAATCATTAACCATTCTATGTTGAACTAACTTAGTTTTCCCTGCGAATTCAGAGGATGCAATTTCAACTCTATAGTGATCTCCATCTCCTGCCAGATCAACGATTGTAACTTCTGAATCTACGAAAGCGCTACTAAGCAATTTATGTAATTCTTCTTTCTCTATCGCCATATACTTCCTTTTTTGTTGGATTATACAAAAATAAACCGATTTATATACATAAATATTATCCTCTGGACATTATGGTCATATACCATATGATTCGTAGAATATAATTAGTAAATAAAAATGACATCAAAACCAAATACAGATTTTTGTAAAATCACTGAAAAGTCTCTCGAAGATAGCAAGGCACAAAAGATTATCAAATTAGATTTATTTGAAAAAAGTAGCCTTTGTGATTATATGTTCATAGCAACAGCTACTTCATCAAGACATGCCAACTCTATTGTTGAAAATCTAAAAAAAGAATTCAAGGATTTAGGGATGAAACATATCAACAAAGAAGGAAAAGATAATTCGAACTGGATGGTATTAGATATCGGAGACGTTATAGTTCACATATTCCAAGAAGAATCCAGAGAACAATACAAACTAGAAGAACTCTGGGAAAACCCTAAAAAAGAAGAATGAAAATATCTATACTATCTATAGCCAAAACAAAGCCAAACGACTCAGAAAATATACTAATGCAAGAGTATATAAAAAGAAGCCGCTGGGATCTTGATATAAAAGAATTCCATACTAAAAATGTTGATAAAGATTCAGAAGTACAAAAACTACATGAATCGGAGCTATTATTAGATAGAAGTTCACAAGGTTCATACTTGATATCTTTAGATATGACAGGAAAACCCTTTTCTTCAGAAGAATTTGCAAGTTTTTTAAATACTTTACAGGTAGAGTCTACTTCTCATTGCACATTCTTTATAGGAGGATCTCACGGGCACCATCAAAAGTTGTTAGAAAGATCAGATCGCATAATCTCTCTAAGCAAAATGACATTGCCTCATAAACTTGCTAGATTAATGTTAGTAGAACAACTTTATAGAGCTGAATCAATATTAAATAATCATCCTTATCACAAATAATTTTCTTATTGGAGTCTTGTAATATCAAAATAAGCTCTTATATATATTTCAACATATTAAAATATTAACTAAATTAGGTGAAAAAATGAGCAAAGTTATAGGAATAGACCTAGGTACTACAAATTCTTGTGTATCTATAATGGACGGCAAGGTAGCAAAAGTTATTGAAAACTCTGAAGGAAAAAGAACAACTCCTTCAATAGTTGCTTTTACAGAGTCTGGCGAAATGCTAGTCGGTGATGCTGCAAAAAGACAAGCTGTTACTAATCCTAAAAACACATTGTTCGCAATTAAGAGATTAATAGGTAGATCATTTAATGACCCTACAACAAAAAAAGATCAAGATTTAGTACCTTATAATATAGTAAATAGCTCAAATGGTGACGCATGGGTTGAGGTAAAAGGTAAAAATTATTCACCAAGTCAAATCAGTGCTTTTATTCTGCAAAAGATGAAAGAAACTGCTGAAAGCTACTTAGGAGAAAAAGTTGAAAAAGCTGTGATCACAGTTCCAGCATACTTTAACGACAGCCAAAGACAAGCTACAAAAGATGCTGGTAAAATAGCAGGGCTTGATGTTTTACGTATAATAAATGAACCTACGGCAGCCGCTCTTGCATATGGTTTAGATAAAAAAACAGGCTCAAAAACAATAGCAGTATACGATCTTGGTGGTGGAACATTTGACGTTTCTGTTCTAGAAATTGGAGATGGTGTTTTCGAAGTAAAATCCACTAATGGAGATACGTTCTTAGGTGGTGAAGACTTTGATATGATATTATTAAAGTACATCGTAGAGGAATTTAAAAAAGACTCTGGTATAGATTTATCAAAAGACCCATTGTCTTTACAAAGATTAAAAGAAGCAGCTGAAAAAGCTAAGATTGAGTTATCTAGTGCAGCACAAACCGATATTAATCTCCCCTATATAACTGCTGATGCATCCGGTCCAAAACACTTGAATATAAAACTAACAAGATCAAAATTCGAAAGTTTAGTTGAAGATTTAATTGAAAGAACATTGGCTCCATGTAAAAAAGCATTAAAAGATGCTGGGACAAAATCAACAGATATAGACGAAGTCATATTAGTTGGTGGTATGACAAGAATGCCAAAAATTGTTGAGAAAGTAAAAGAATTCTTTGGTCGTGAGCCACATAGAGGAGTGAACCCAGATGAAGTCGTTGCCATGGGTGCAGCGATACAAGGTGGTGTGCTACAAGGAGACGTAAAAGATGTTCTACTTCTTGATGTAACGCCTTTATCAATAGGAATTGAAACTTTAGGAGGTGTGTTAACTGCATTAATTGAGCGTAACACTACAATCCCTGCAAAGAAAAGTCAGGTATTCTCTACAGCTGAAGACAATCAATCTGCTGTAACGATCAGAGTCTTCCAAGGTGAAAGGTCTATGGCTGCAGACAACAAAATGCTAGGCCAATTTAATCTGGAAGGCATTGCACCTGGCCCACGTGGAACTGCGCAAATAGAAGTGACTTTTGATATTGATGCTAATGGCATATTACATGTATCCGCAAAAGATAAGTCCACAGGCAAAGAGCAAAAAATTACTATTCAAGCTTCTGGTGGTCTTTCTGATGAAGAGATAGAAAAAATGGTCAAGGCCGCTGAAGAAAATGCTTCTGAAGATAAAAAGCGAAAAGAGTTGGCAGAAATTAAAAATAATGCCGAAGCTATGGCTCATTCTACAGAAAAAAGTTTGAAAGAGTACGGTGATAAATTAGACAAAGATTCAAAAGAAAAAATTGAATCTGATCTAAAGGACTTGAAAGAAGCTTTATCTAAAGATAACTTGGAAGATATAAAGGATAAAACTGATACTCTAATGAAGTCCGCTTCAAAAATTGGAGAAGTCATGTCTCAACAACAAAGCACACCAGAATCAGATAGTGATAAAAAAGAATCTGATGAGAAAGTGGTTGATGCAGAGTTTGAAGAAGTAAAAAAAGATAAGGAATAAACTGATACTAAACTAAAATGAGGAATAGAAGATAGTCTATTCCTCATTTCTACTTGCAAGAGCTTAGAGATGTCAAAAAAAGATTACTATGAGATATTAGGAGTTTCAAAGAACGCTAGCGAAAGCGAGCTAAAAGCTGCATATAGAAAACTTGCTATAGCACATCATCCAGATAAAAACCCTGGTGATAAAGAAGCAGAGAAGAAATTCAAAGAAGCGAATGAAGCATACAACACACTAAAAGATCCTCAGAAAAAAGCAGCATACGATAAATTTGGGCATGATGCTTTCCAAGGAGGTGGGGGGGGACGTCATCCGGGCGGCAATCCATTTGGTGGCGGAGCTGGTGGGTTTGACTTCGGTGGTGGTAATTTTTCAGATATATTTGAAGATTTATTTGGTGGCGGCCAAGGTGGTGGGAGAAGAACAACGCAGGTACGTGGAGCTGACTTAAGATATAATCTAGAAACAACACTAGAAGAAGCGTTTGCAGGCAAAACCCAAGAAATAACATTCTCTGCAGCAGCAAAATGCAATAGCTGCGATGGCACTGGTAGCGAAGATTCTAAACAAACGACTTGTCATACTTGTAATGGAGCTGGAAAGATTCGTGTTCAACAGGGATTCTTTGCAATAGAAAGAGCATGCCATACATGTAAAGGAGAAGGACAAATCATAAAAAATCCTTGTAAAAAATGTCATGGCTCTGGAAAGGTAAAAAAAGAAAGAACTCTATCGATCAATATCCCTCAAGGAGTTGAGGATGGAACAAGAATTAGATTAACTGGAGAAGGAGAACCTGGACATAGAGGCGGACCTTCAGGTGATTTATATATGTTTGTTACTGTTAAGCCTCATTCTATATTTACAAGAGATGTAAATGACCTTCATTGTAAAGTGCCGATAAAGTTTACTACGGCAACTCTAGGAGGGGAGGTAGAAGTTCCTTCAATAGATGGGAAAGTGAAACTTACTATACCAGCTGGTACGCAATCTGAAGATAAATTTCGTTTAAAAAGCAAAGGAATGACTAAGCTCAGGTCTACAGCTAGAGGAGATTTGTATGTACATGTTCATGTCGAAACCCCTGTGAAACTTACAAAAAAACAAGTTGAATTACTGCAAGAATTTGATAAAGAAAATTCAGAAAATTCTAATCCAGAATCAACGAGCTTCTTTAAAAAAGTCACTGATCTTTTTGGTTAAGATAGTAAATCTCTGATCACATAACTAAGCACACCATCATTCTTTATATAATCCATTTCTGCTTGGGTATATATCAATGGCTTTAGAGATATTTTTTTAGACTTCTCCTCAGAGTAATGTATTTTACAAAATATATCAGATCCTAGTGGAAGTGATTCAAGTCCTACAATATCAATTTTTTCCTTTCCTGTAAGTTTCAAACTTTTGCGTGTTTGACCATCAGTAAAAGCTAAAGGAATTATACCCATACCTATTAAATTTGATCTATGTATTCTCTCAAAGCTTTCAGCTATTACGGCTTTAACCCCAAGTAACTTAGGCCCTTTAGCAGCCCAATCTCTTGAAGACCCTGTGCCATACTCGCTACCAGCTATCACTATTAATGGAATGTTCTTTTCTTGGTACTTCTCAGCAGCATCATATATGCTCATCTCTTTCCCGGTAGGATGATATATCGTCACTCCTCCTTCTGTTTTAGGTGTAAGTTCATTTCTTATTCTAATATTTGCGAATGTGCCTCTCATCATAACTTCATGATTCCCTCGTCGTGCACCGTAAGAATTAAAATCTTCACGGTCGATAGATTTTGATTGCAAATACTTTCCTGCTGGTCCATCTAAAGCGATGTTTCCTGCTGGAGAAATATGATCTGTAGTAATGCTATCTCCAAACATGCAAAGAATCTGAGCATTTTTTATATCTGATATTTTTGCAGTATTCTTTTCCATTTCTATAAAATAAGGTGGTTTTTTAATGTAAGTACTAGTGGGTTTCCAGTCATACGTCTCGCTTTTTTCTGTTTTGATTTTCTTCCATTCTTTGTCCCCAGCAAAAACATCTTTGTATCTAGATATAAACATTGACCTTGTTACGGACTTACTTACATAATCTTTAATTTCAGCATCTGATGGCCATAAATCTTTTATGAAAACATCGTCCCCATATTTATCAACACCAATAGGTTCTTTTGTCACATCTATATTCATAGACCCTGCTAAAGCATAAATAACCACAAGAGGCGGCGATGCTAAGTAGTTTGTTTTAACTAAGGAATGAATCCTGCCTTCGAAGTTCCTATTGCCTGATAGTACCGATGTCACTATAAGTTTTTTTTCTTTTATAACCTCTCTAATTTCTTCTTTCAGAGGACCTGAATTTCCTATACAAGTCGTGCACCCATACCCAACTAAATTAAAACCTAACTGATCTAAAAACTCTTGCAACTTACTTTTTTTCAAATATTCGGTTACAACTTGAGACCCTGGCGCTAATGAAGTTTTTACCCATGGCTTTACTTTCATTCCTTTTTCAACAGCCTTTTTTGCCACAAGTCCAGCAGCGATCATAACATTGGGGTTTGAAGTATTGGTGCAACTAGTAATAGCAGCTATAACAATGTCGCCGTGGCCAATTTCATACCCACCTTTCCCAACCTTATGTTTATTTAATAAAGAATCTTTATTTTCACACATTGCTTCTAGGACTTTTAAAAAGTCACTCTTTGCGTTTGATAGCACCACTTTATCTTGTGGTCTTTTCGGACCAGCAATACATGGTTCTACTGCATCAAGATCGAGAATGACTTGATCGGTAAAAACTGGATCTTTAGTGTCTTTATCTCTCCATAAACCTTGTTTCTTTGAATAAGTTTCAACTAAAGATATTAAATTTCTATCACGACCAGTAAGTTCAAGATATTTGAGAGTTTCTTGATCTACCGGGAAAAATCCACAAGTAGCACCATACTCTGGTGCCATATTAGAAATTGTGGCTCTATCTGATAATGCAAGAGCGTTAAGCCCTTCCCCATAGAATTCTACAAACTTTCCAACTACACCTTTTTTTCTGAGTATACTAGTAACCATAAGCACCAAGTCTGTAGCAGTTACTCCTTCCTTCAATTTTCCTTTTAATTTAAATCCTATTACTTCTGGGATTAGCATGGATATAGATTCTCCAAGCATAGCTGCCTCAGCTTCGATACCTCCAACCCCCCACCCTAAGATTGCTAAGCCATTAATCATTGTAGTATGGCTATCTGTACCTACAACTGTATCAGGAAAGGCCAAAATCTCATCAGTGCCTTTTTGTTTTTCTGTACAAACAATCTTTCCTAAAAACTCTAAGTTTACTTGGTGACATATACCTGTGCCAGGAGGCACAACTTTAAAATTTTCAAATGCGCCCTGACCCCATTTTAAGAATTGGTATCTTTCTCTATTTCTTTTAAATTCCTTCTCCACATTGTAGCTAAAAGATTTGCTATCTGCATATTTATCAACTTGCACAGAATGATCTATTACCAGATCAACAGGAATCTTAGGGTTAATCTTTGTAGCATCGCCTTTTAATCTTTTCATGGCATCTCTCATTGCTGCAAGATCAACCACAGCTGGAACTCCTGTAAAATCCTGCATCAAGACTCTAGATGGTTTATATGTAATTTCTTTTGTAGATTTACCATTCTTGGTCCATTTAGCCATTTCTAAAATGGCTTCATCTTTGGAGTGAGAGTCTCCATTTCGGAGAATATTTTCTAATAAAATTTTTAATGTACAAGGTAAGTTACGTACCTTTTTATCAAGTTCTTCAGCTGCAGTGTCTATGCTATAATATTTGTATTTTTGATTATTTATTGTGAAGAATTTCTCAAAATTTAATTCTGCAGACATGATCTCACCTTTACTATATTATCTGTACTTATGTATAATCAATAATATTAGAACTAGACTTTCATTTGTCAACTATAAGACTTATATAAATGCTAACCTGTCACAACTTAACGTTAAAAAACTCTATTTTTACTGTATTTAATAATGTCTGTTTTACAGTGCTTGCTGGTGGGGTTTTAGTACTGCAAGGCCCGAATGGATCTGGCAAAACCTCTCTATTGAAAATGATTCCTGGTTTAATTAAAAATAATATAGGGAGAATTACTTGGAATAATATAGATATAAATAAAGACATATTGTCTTTTAATAAAAACATTTCTTATATAGGCCATAAAAATGCTTTAAAACCAGAATTATCAGTAATTGAAAATTTGGAGTTTTGGGCTAAATTTAAAGGAGAGATCGAATTGCTACCTGCGGCAATACATTATTTCCAGTTGGAAGACATCTTAGATACTAAATTAAGATTCCTTTCTTCTGGGTGGCAAAGAAGAGTTGAGCTCAGCAAATTGCTACTGTCAAACACACATTTATGGTTACTTGATGAGCCAGAAACAAACCTTGATAGTAGTACAAAAAATATTCTCAGAGGGTTAATAGAAGCAAAAGCAAGAGATGGCGGAATCGTTTTAATAGCTTCTCATAATTTGATTGGTATTAGAAATGCAGCATGTGTTAATTTATTAGATTTCAAAAATGAAACATTGGATTTTATTGCTTAAAAGAGAGCTTGCATATTTTTTCTTTAAAAATGGATATGCTCTAAATATTTTGAGCCTATTTTTGATGCTAAGTTTTTTATTCTCGCTTCTAATTCCATCTCAGGAAACTGGAAAAGCGGGGATAGTTATTTTACTTGTGCAGCTATTAACAACCACAATATTTGCGCACCATGTATTACAAGATGATTATAAAGATTCAACATTAGACCAATTAAAAATTTCTGGTTATGGCCCAATATTCTTAATCACTGCGAAATTATTCGGCTATTGGATATTTAATGTATCGGTTTTAACAACTGGAACCTTTGTATACTTATTCCTCTATAAAATACCAGTAGACCAATTTTACCTCCAATTTATTGTTTTGCTAATAATGTCTGTTTTATCAACAAATATATCTGTGTTTTCTTCGAGCTTAACTATGAAAACAGAGCAAAATGGGTTTCTTAATTTGTTAATTGCAACACCGCTATCTATAGCGTCCCTGCTCTATGCGGCATCTTTGCTGAATCAAACTGGACTAGATAATACTGAAGAAATATGGTTAGATTTAAAAGTTTTAACTGCTTTTTGCTTTATTATTGTGCCTACTACAGTTTTCGCTTGTAGTTACATTATATCAGAAATACAATATAATAGTTAACATATAAGCACACACACATGTTTCAGTTTTTTCTTTCTTTTTTAAGAAATATAAAAAGTGCATTAGGAAATTTTCTAGTAGTAATATATGGTTTCATACCAGATAACATGAAATCCCGCTTCAAAGAATTATCCTCTCAAGGCGCTTTTTCTGCCATGGTATTTTTTGTACTAAATATCTTTAAGAATATATATTTCCTTATAGCTATACCAGCGTTAATTGTGTCTTATAGATTTATAAAAATTCTTCAAGAAAAAGGAATCATTGACGAATTTCAAAATATAGTTTCCAAAACCATAAACTCTGTTCTATATATATCGACTAATTGTTTTCCTTTAATATTAGATCTAGGATCTATGGCATCTTGTATTAATCATTCATAAATAGAGTTAGTTCATGCTCGATCTATATATAGTTCTTGCCTATCTTGTGTGCTTATTGGCATTAGGAATTTATGGATCGCGAGTAAAACATTATGCTCAATACTCAGCTGGTGGACAACAATACTCAGCGTTCGTAATATTTTGTACACTAACCGCCTCTTACGTTGGTGGAGGTTTTACTATAGGCCTTTCTGCAAAAACCTTCTCTTACGGTATTTTATATATTATCGCGATGTTTGGATTCAGTATAAAAGAAATATTGATAGCAAAATATCTCGCACCAAAAATGGCTTATTTTCAAAAAAACTGCGCTACTACCGGAGATATAATGGATTTATCTTACGGAAAAGTTGGTAGAATATTAACAGGGATAGCTTCTGTGATTGTATGCGGTGGAATAATTGGTGCACAATTCGCTGCATGCGGAAACATTTTGAATACTTTCTTCGAATTGAAATTTTCGTATGGAGTAATATTAACAGCAATTGTTATAACTTCTTATGTTTCATTAGGTGGATTAAAATCCGTAATACAAACTAACATTTTCAACTTCGTCATACTAATTGTAATGATTGTATTGATGCTTGTCTTCGGAATGAAAAAAATAGGAGGGTTCGATGCTTTATTAACTATGGCACCTAAAAATTATCTACTTCCAACAGGAGGATTTGGCACTCTAACTTTACTTGTATTGTTCTTGAGCTTCTTTTTTGGCGAAACCCTTGTTCCTCCATACACGCAAAGACTGTTAATTGGAACATCAACATTAGAGACAAAACACGGAACATTATATAGTGGATTATCTTCTATCTTTATATTTTCTATTATAGGAACTATTGGTATTATTGCTTATATTCTAAATAATAACTTAGACCCTAATTTAGCTTTCCCCTATACAGTCGCAGAAGTGCTGCCAAGTGGCATAAAAGGATTTGGTATAGCTGCAATGCTTGCAATTATTATTTCTTCTGCTGATGCGTTCTTAAACGCAATATCAATAGCTATAAAGAAAGATGTATTAGATCCTATATTTGGAGATAAAGACCATGGTTTTAAAGAGCAACTTCAATCTTCAAGGTTTATTACAATAATTACTGCAATAATTGCTATGCTTTTTGCAATTAGCACAGAAAGCGTTCTTGATATATTATTATATTCCTACCAATTCTGGACTCCTTTTATTTTAGTTCCATTAATAGCGGCAATTTACAGAATAAAAACCTCAAAAAAAATATTTATTATATCTTCTATTATTGGTATTTTAACAGTTGTACTGTGGAATTGCTTTAGTACTTATCAAACTCCTGTGAATGGATCTTTAGAAGGAGTGATATTCGGTATATTAATGAATTTTCTTTCTTTCGTTTTCTTAAGATTCACAAAACTAAATTCCTAATAAATAAATGAAAGCTATTTGCATATTAAGTTGGAAAAATCCTAAAGTACTTACAAAAACTCTAGAAACTTATAAAAAAGGGAATTTATTTGATTTTTTTGATGAAAAACTTATCTTTTTTCAAGAAATCACCAATGAAGACAAAGCAATTGCCAAAAAATTTAATATCCAATGCATAGGAACAGAAAAAAATATTGGCATCGCAGAAGCTTGGGAACTAATTTTAAAACATATACAATCCAATTATGTATTAATGCTAGAAAATGATTGTCCTTTAATAGAAAGTCGAAAAGTTACTGAAGCACAGCTAAAAACTGCTTATAATTTACTGTCCAGCGACGTGGCAAAGATTGTGCGATTAAGACATACAAAAACTCCAGGAGATAAATTTGAAACAACAGAAAAATATAAAAATTATCATACTGCAAATTTCCAAATATTTTCTTTTTTAAGAAAAATATTCAGACCTTTTAAAGCTAAAAGATTGATTGGCATTGCCCCATATGTAGTAAGCAATCCAGAGCAAGTACATCATAATGAAATTAGGAAATTTGATGAACATTCTTATCTAACAAATTCTTCTCATATAAACTGGACTAACCAGTTTGTAATGTTTGATAAAGAGTTTGTTTTAGAGGTATTGTTAGAAAGAGTAAAAAATTACCCCAGCAATAGAACTTTAAATGGATTCCAAGATATAGAAAGAGCCCTAAACTGCTCATGGTGGAGAAAAAATAAATTTTCTATAGGAATATGCAAAGGCTTATTCACGCACGATTCAAAACTTACTTAAGTTTTGGAGCAATGCTATTTGAAGTCATATACGCTTTCAGAAACACAAACCCTAGACCAAGATAGTGATATAACATTATACCTGGCACTAAATATGCGCTTTGCAGTGCAATATTATTACCTTTGAATAGACATAGTACAGCCACTACCATTATCGCTAATATAAGCGATAAGTACTTGCCAATATTTATAGACAAAGGCTTAATCATTATAGAGATTCCTACTAGCGCTATAGTAAAGAATACAAATTTCATCAATTCTGAAAAATCCACAGTGCCCATACCTGTCATCATAGAACTAATTTTCACAACGCTTTCAATAGAGAAGACATTGCCACTAATTTGTATATAAAGAAAATTTATAAAAGTAGCAGAAATAAATATAATCCATGCTATGACTCTTAATATTTTTTTATCAGAACTCAAATATGACAAGATACCACAAAACCCTAGAATCCATATAATCGAATTTAATAAATGCCTATCTTCCATATTTAAATTCAGCACTTCCTGGACGCTGTGGATAAATTTGAGAAAAGAAGGATCCAATAAGTATAGATAACCTAAAAGGGCCGTAACAAATAAAAACAACCTAAATATATATCCTTGTTTCATAATGAAATTACCAACTTTTATTTAATGTTTCTAATTATGCTATCTGAAACATCTGTTACAATACTAATAACCGATACTTCTTCAAGCACACCTGCCATGTTATTAATACTGTCTGTAATTGTCAAAGTACTAATAGAAGATTTTTTTATAATATTTATCGATTTCTTGGAAAATAAACCATGCGTAACAAAAGCATCTACACTAAGTGCACCAGCCTTTTTTAGAGTTTCAGCTGCAGACACTAAAGTGTTACCGGTATCAACAATGTCGTCTATTAATAAAATTGATTTATCATTAACTTTTCCTTCCAAAATTTCTGTGCTGCAAATTGACTTATTTAATCTTTTTTTTGATAGCAATACATAAGGCAACTGCAATTCTTTACTCAAATGCAAGATTAACTCGCTTCTTCCTAAATCAGGACTGGCCAGCATATCTATGCCCTTTTTTTTCTTTATGAATTCTTTTATCAATCTTATTGAAGTAATATTTTCCAATTTCTGGCCATATATTTCTTTTGCACTATGCGAGTGTATATCAAAAGTAATTATTTTATTTATGCCAATATTCTGAAATATATTTGAAATTGTAGAGAATCCAGAGAACGCACCATCACTTTTATCCTGTCGTGCATATGCAAAATAAGGCAATACTAATGTAATCTTAGAAGCCCCGCTTTTTTTTATCTCTTCAAGTAAAAGAAAAATTTCTATTAAAGATTCATGTATATCTGGAAATGTATTAGAAATAAGAAATACATGTTCCCCTTTTATTGATTCTTGAATGTCTATGCCAAATTCTCCACTAGCAAATTTGAAGATATTTCTCAGAACAAGATCCACCCCAAGAGATGAAACAATCCTTTTAGAGAATTGCTCTGAGTTTCTTGATGAAATAATTTTCATTCGAGGATAAGTATAGATTATTATGACGGAGAATAATTATTAGAATACAAATAAGCAATATTTTATTATCTGCTTATTGTCTGTGTTTTTTCTACTGGTTTTACATTCATAGTTTTACTTTTCTCTATCGAAAGAGCAAAAACATCCACAACATGTATATATTCCACTCCTGAATCATAAAGTTTCTTTCCATACACTGTAACATTTTTCTGAGAATCTGGAGTAAATTTTTGAATCACAGCCCTGGTTATATCATAAATGAATTGTTTAGAAGCTGCTAACGCCTCTTTATACGACATCATGCTCAAACTTTTTTTATCTAAAGCGCTATAGTTTTTTTCTACAGCATCCTTTTCCAATCTAGTTGATGAGGTATCGCTTGTTTTAATAATGCCACTTTTTTTAGTAGGATAAAAAGCTATTACAATGATTGCAAAAACTATTACTGTTATTATACTGGTTAGCATAGGTATTTCAAATTTGTACTTTAGTTTTATTGTATCTTATTATGATTAATAAAAAATTAAAAAAAAGAATATTGCTAGACTTATTCACAGAAGAAAAACTCTGGGAAAAATACACGCTTATAAATAAAGAAAAAATAAAACAAATGCTCTATGAAACGCTAATGCATCTCGATCTTCCAAAATATTTAAAGCAGGTAGAGTGCAGTGTATTTTTGACAAATGATGTGACTATCAAGAATTATAATAAAAAATTTCGCGGAAAAGACAAAGCCACCAACACATTATCTTTTCCAATTGAAAAAATAGATACAACAAAGCCGCAAGATATAAGAACTATCCAGGGTTACATTAACTTAGGAGATTTGTTTTTTTCTATAGAAACGATCAGATTAGAAGCTAATGTACAAAAAAAGAATTTTTATAATCATTTCTACCACTTACTTCTACACAGTGTTTTACATCTGTTAGGGTATGATCATGATATAGAAGAAAATATTTCTATTATGGAGAATCTAGAGATTCAAATATTATCTAAGCTTGGTATAGAAAATCCTTATGAATAAATTAAAAAGACTTTTTTATAATTTTTTACCTTTTCTTCTCGGTGGATTAGCATCTTTATCTTTTGCTCCAACATATTTTGTATTTTTCTTATTCTTATCTTTTCCAGCTTTATTATTTCTTATAAGAAAATCTAATTCTTTAAAAGAATCTTTCTATATAGGGTGGTTATTTGGATTTGGCTTTTTTCTATTCGGACTTTACTGGATATCTTATGCATTACTTGTAGACGAAGACTTATTTGGTTGGTTGGTGCCCTTTGCTGTCACGTTAATACCAGCAATATTAGCCTTATATATCGGCGTATTGACCACTCTAGTGCATAAACTTCGTAAAAATACTTATATGCTCACCACTAGCTTCATTGCTTTATGGGTATTGTTTGAAATAATACGCACAACATTATTTACTGGCTTCCCTTGGCTTGCTCTTGGTTATTCATTAAGCAATTACATATCTCTTATACAATCCGCATCTTTATTCGGTGTGTTTGGATTAAGTTTTTTGCTACTATTAATCATTACGACTCCATTTATTTTGTTATCTGAATGTAAAAACAATAACCCATCTACACTAATATATGTGTTCTGTTGTTTTTTGATTTTTACACTAAATTTCTCTTATGGAAAATGGATACTCAAAAACGCTAAAAGAGAATTTTTGCCATATTCTGTAAGAGTAGTTCAGCCTAATATAGCTCAGTCCATAAAATGGGACAAATACTACAGGTATCTAAACTTACAAAAAACTATAGATTTATCTCGCTCAGGCTCCAAAGAAGTGCAGACTTATATTATTTGGCCAGAAGCTACAGTCCTTTACTCGATGAATGATAAATCAACAAGGGATTTAATAAAAACTATAATACCAGAGAATAGCTATTTAATTACCGGAGGAATTAGAGATAAGAAAAATCCTACTCAATATTGGACATCTCTTTTTATGCTCAATCATGATGGTGAGATAGTAGACCATTATGATAAAATGCATTTAGTGCCTTTTGGCGAATACATACCTTTTAGAGATATACTGCCATTTAGTATTAAAAAAATTACTCATGGCTTCTTAGATTATAATAATGGCACTAATGCAAAAATTATAAAGCCTCCTAATGGAATGCCTTCTTTCAGAGGGTTAATATGCTATGAGTCTTTCTTTGCACAAGAGCTTCTGGTAGATGCCCAAAGGCCAGATTTCCTTCTAAACATAACAAATGATGCTTGGTATAGAGATTCGCCTGGCCCATACCAGCATTTTGATATTACAAAATTTAGAGCGATAGAATATGGGATACCGATGATTAGATCTGCGAATACAGGGATCTCTGCTATTATTTCTCCATATGGTGAAATATTGCAACAATTGCCCCTAAATAAAGAAGGTTTTATAATATCTCAGCTTCCTAAACAAAGGAAAAATAAAACTTTATATAATTTATATGGTAATACTCCGCTATTTATACTACTCATAGTAGTATCCATATGTACATATGCCCTCTTTAATAATAAGAGAATTACTAATATTTAAAATATGTAAAATATAAAATGACAAAAACCTCTCCAAACAACATAGACCTCCAAATAGGTAGGAATCTAAAATTAAAGCGCATCAAGACAGGCAAAAGCTTACAAGAGCTTGGCGACATCTTAGACGTATCTTTCCAGCAAATACAAAAATACGAAAGAGGACAAAACAAAATTTCGAGCAGCAGTCTATTCATTTTAGCAAATTCTTTAGAAACAGATATTAGTTATTTTTTTAATGGCCTTCTTGAAGAAAACAGTAAAAATTTTGAGCATCTAGCAGAAGAAAAAGAAATTTTTGAACATATAGACTCTATACCAAATCATGAAATCACAAATCTTGTAAAATTTTATTCTCAGGTAAAGGACCACACAATCAGAAAAAAGACCTTGGATTTGATTAAATCTTTGTCTAAAGCAGAGGAAACAAGCTATATTTATACCGATCTCTAAAAAATATATATCAGATAATCCTGACATGAACTCTTTTTTGTGTAAACGGCTAAATCTCTGATTTTTTCCGATATTTTTAGAAGTATACACTTCGCTTCTATCTTAGAATATTTTATTTAGTAATTTTTATACATTATCAATATCCTATAGATATAGTTTCATACCGATATGAGAATCTATAAAACCTAATTTTTTATAAAATTGGTATGCTTCTAATCTTTGATTGTCTGTGGTAAGCTGAACTAATGTACAATTCTCTTTTTTTGATAATTCGATTGCATGATAAAAAATTTTGGCTCCTATACCCTGTTTTTGATAATCTTTATGTACTCTAACTCCTTCGATCTGAGCGCGTTTTGCACCCATTCTTGCTAAGCATGGAATAAAGGTCAATTGCAGCACTGCAATTATAACTTTATTGCTCTCACAAACTATTACTTGATTCCCTTGTTGTTTTTTTATTTGTTGAAAAGCATCTTTGTATAAATCTAGAGCTTCAGCTGAGGTATTTTCGCGATTATTAGCTATCAAATCTCCTGAAAGAAGCGCAATAACATCAGGTAAGTCATTTTCTTCAGCATTACGAAATATCAACATAGAAAAAACCTGGTGGAGATGAGCGGAGTCGAACCGCTGGCCTTCTGTGTGCAAGACAGATGCTCTACCAACTGAGCTACATCCCCATGAAAAACAAGTCTGGATAACTTATTTACATTGTTTTACAAAAAATTACAATATCTAAGTTACATAGATACATCTTTTTAACTAGAATAGCCGCTTTTCTTATAAATAAAAGATAAAATTTCTGCGTAGCTTCCTATAAATCGCATAACTTACAGCTCCCGATACTATTATTAGTATACCAAGTCGAAGCATATCCATGTATGAAGGTATATCCCCTCGAAATAATAAACCAGATATTGGCTTTATCATTAAATAAAACGGATTAAAGTAAAAAATAAATCTTTTGTCTTCAGGAAATATTTCAATCGGGTAAATTATAGGAGTCGCCCAAAAAGCAAAATTCATCAATATAGCTATTAATTCCTTAAAGTCTTTTATATAAACCGTGATAAAAGCGAACGCTATTAACACAGGGATAAGAGCCATTAAAACTGGAATCAAATACAGAGGTAATAATAAAACTTTTATATTAAAAGTCCCATAGGCAAAGCAAGAGAATGTGTATCCTATAGCAACCGCTATAAAGAAACTATATAAATGCTGAACTAGCTCAGCCAACGGGAAAATAGTTTTTGATACCAAACACCGTGTAATTGTAGCGGCGTTTGAAGTGATGGATGCCGCGCTGGCCACTATAGCATTATTAAGAAATGTCCAAAATAATACTGAGCTTATAAGAAATGGCACATAGGCTTCCGAAGGAAATTTCATAATTCTTGGCATAACGAAAGCATAGATTGTTATCTGGGTTGCTGGAGAAATTAATGTCCACAAAGTACCAAGATAAGAATCTTGATATTTCCTCGTAATATAATTACGCGCTATTATCAGCACTGTTAGATAGTAATATTTATTCAAAAATATTTTTGCTTCTTTCATCGCATTAAATTTTTAATATTGTTTTTCTATATTGCTCTAGAATATCATCGCATGTTCCTTCGGCTATTATTTTTCCACCGTCCATAAGTATGAACCTATTGCATAAATCTTTCACTTGATCTATGGAATGGTGCACTATTATAGCAATGGGCGCAGTTTTGAATCTTTCTTTTATTAACTTGCTAGATTTCGCTACAAAACCTTGATCTCCAACTGCTAATACTTCATCTAATAATAAAATATCTGGATCTTGAAACACGGTACAAGAAAATGCTAATCGAGCCTGCATACCCGAAGAGTAGGATTTAAGCGGAAGGAAAATTTTATCACCTAACTCTGTAAATTCTATAATTTCTTCTTCTAGTTTTTTGCTATATAAATCTAGTTTTCCTCTATATGCAAAAGATAATTTGATATTTTTTATTCCAGACAATTCTGGTTCAAAGCCTAAGCCCATTTCTATTAAAGGAGCAACAGTTCCTGAGATATGCTTATAACCTGATTCTATAGGATATATTCCTGATATCACTTTCAACAATGAAGATTTACCACTACCATTTTTACCGATAATAGCAATTTTGTCCCCATGCTTTGCCTCAAAAGTGACACCACGCAATATTGGAATTTTTACTGATTGAATTTTGCCCTTACCTAAGAAAAATGCTTTTACACCAGCAGCTCTAGCGTTTGTATCTATACCATTTACATAAACATCCTTCAGTACTATACTGGTTTCGGTCATTTAGATTTACCGGCTATAGTTTTGTATGATCTGTGTCATATTTTTCATTAATAAGCACTTCTATATTTTTTTCTAGTTTAATTATATCTACATGAAAATTAGACATATACCAGTGATGTTCATGCTTAAATATTGGTTTACATATTTGATATAATACCTCCAAATTAAAAATGGTATTAAAAAATCTTGCATACAGCGGACTATCTATAAATGATAGTTGTATAAGTTTGCAATTTTTAGGTACAAATATAGTATTTGTGACCTCAGAACCAAATGTTGAGATAACAATTTCTGCATTCTGTAGCAAGTTAATTTTCTCTATAAGACTTAGTTCTCCTATAACTACTTCTTTAAAATCATATTTTTTCAAAAAACTAGAGAATTCTATAAAATTTGATATTTGTCTTATATCATCTGGATTTCTTTTGAAGAAAAATCTCTTACAAGCTTTGTACTTATTTAGCTTATTGCTATCTTTATAGTAATTTCTTTCGTTTATCTTATAGTGCTTAATTAACCAATTTATTGCTTCTGGAACTATTGGAGCAAATTTACAGTGTCTTAATAGCAACAACTTATTAACTGATAGAATTTCGTTACTTCTCATATATATTCTTTGACCCTCTTTAATATCAAGAGCATCAAGGCATTCTTTTATTACACTTAACTCCTTTCCCTTATACTCTAAAGGAGGTATAAGGTACATATACTGACTTTTTTTTGTCTCTGGAATAGAATGTAAAAAACTATGTAATCTAGGAAACTGTTCTAAAAGAAAATGAGTAAAGTTACTATAATAATGATCAAAACAAAATACTATTTCTTGGTTTATATTTAGTTCTCGAACTAGGAACTTATTAAATTGATCTTTAGAAAAATTATTAAAATCTATTTTTTCTTTTTGTCTAAATAATTTATTCTCTTTATTGAGAAATAATGTAGAGAGTACAGGGATATAGACCTTAGTTTGCGAGATTGATTGTATTTTTCTAAGGAGTGTATATAATATACGCGCTCTACTAGAGCGTTGTAATATTAAATGTAATTTTCTAAGAAATTTATGCGAATACTTATATAAAACAGTGCTATTACTATAAGTAGCAAGATGAACAATTGTATCGTCGAAATCGTAATAGGTATTTAATGACTCTCTCACTACTTCTTTATGCGAATTAAAAACTACTGCATTAGGTGCAATATAAGCTTTAGATATCGAGATATATGGAAGTTTATATTGATAATAGCCATAAATATTCTCTTCCACGTTTTTAACAAATTGAGAATGGAAAGGGTCAGTATACAAATACTCTTCTACGATTTTTTTAATCGAAGTACTATATTCTCCATGTGGCCCTTTCATTTCATCACTAAGTTTATGTGGGGCTTTAAGCCTCTTTTTGATAAACTTTACTTCTATATTTTTATTATCATTACAATCTTGAATCATATCTTAAAAAACCTTTTTATTTCTGTATCACATAAAGAGCTTATGTTTTGATCCTTAAAAAACCCTTTATACCATAAAGCAGTGTTTTGGATCATACTATTGGTATTATACTGAGGTAGCCAGTTTAATTTTTTTCTAGCTTTACTGGAATCTAGAGTCAATACGGAAGTTTCATTAAAACTACCAGCTTTTGTATCTATAATATACTCACCATCTCCCATAGCTAAAATAAGCTGTTCAGTTAATTCTTCAACATTTAATCCTATGTTCTCCATGGGGCTAAAATTGAAAGCTTCTGAATAAGACTGTGGATTTTCATATAACTTCATTCCTAATATCAGATATCCATATAATACATCCAAAACATATTGCCACGGTCTAATGAATTTTGGGCGACGTAATACTACTGCTTCCTTACTAATAATTGCTTTAATTATGTCTGGTACTATACGATCTTTAGCAAAATCTCCCCCACCTATAACATTACCTGCTCTTGCAGTAGCTATACCAATGTCTCTAGTATTATAAAATGAATTTCTATAAGAATTTGTCACTATTTCACTACACGATTTACTAGCAGAGTATGGATCATATCCACCGAGTTCATCATTCTCACGATATGGCCATACCCACTCTTTATTTTCATAACATTTATCTGTGGTAACATTTACTAATGCTTTTAAAGATTTGAGATTTTTAGCAACTTCCAATAAATGAACTGTTCCCATAACGTTTGTTTCATAATTAGAGATAGGATCGTTATATGAGTCAATTACTAATGGTTGTGCAGCAAGATGAAAAACAATGTCTGGGTTAGCAGTTTCTAAAGACTTTTTAAGAGAGTTATAATCCCTAATATCCGCTATATATGACTCAATTTTATTATCTAATCTAACTAGTTTTGAAAGGTTATTTCTATCTTTTGGCGGTTCTAAAGAATATCCAGTAACTTTTGCTCCTAACATTTTTAGAATTAATGCTAACCAACAACCTTTGAAACCAGTATGTCCTGTAATAAAAACATTCTTATTGAGATAAAAATTCTTCAGTGTCATATTAATCCCATATTTTCCAAGATGCCTTATTATTAGCCCATAAATCTTCAAGGTAATTTTTATCTCTTAAGGTATCCATAGGATGCCAAAAGCCAGTATGTTTGTATGCTCTCAATTCCTCGTCGACGGCTAAATTTTTTAATGGCTCTTGCTCCCATACAGCTTGATCTGTATTATCTATGTAAGTTGAAACTTTGGGGGATAAAACAAAAAAACCCCCATTAATAAAACTACCATCTCCATCAGGTTTTTCCTGAAATCTTTTTACATTATTTCGTTCTATTTCCAGCGCTCCAAATCTTCCAGCAGGTTGTACTGCGGTTAAGGTAGCTGCTTTATTATGCTGTTTATGAAATTGAATTAGCTTAGAAATGTTGACATCAGAAACCCCATCTCCATATGTTAAACAAAACGCTTCTTCTTTTTCTACAAATGGAATAATTTTTTTTATTCTGGCACCGGTCATAGTGTATTCCCCTGTGTCTACCAATGTTACTCTCCACGGTTCAGCATAATTATTATGGATTTCAACGCTGTTGTCTTTCAAATTTACGGTAAGATCTGACATATGCTTATAGTAATTGAAGAAATATTCTTTTATCAAATACCCTTTATAACCCAAACAGATAATAAAGTCATTCAGACCATAATGAGAATAAATTTTCATTATATGCCATAGTATTGGCTTGCCTCCTATTTCTATCAGCGGCTTTGGACGCGAAGACGTTTCTTCACTAATTCGCGTTCCCATTCCTCCTGCTAGTATTACTGTTTTCATATTAATAAATATTATGTATGGTTTTCTGTGCTATATTTTCCCAAAGCAGATTAACTTCATCGTATAAATTATAGCAGAATTGATCATTATAAAATAGATCCAAAAGTAATCGTTTCAGAACTGGTATCCTTATATCTATAACAGCGCTTTTGGGTTGTTCTATCGTTTGAAATGGCTGCAACAAAGACAAAACCTCTTCTTTATTATAGTGAATAATAAAATTTGTATTCGTATTATTACTATCAACTTTAATTTTACAAGATGATAAATTAATTCCTCCTAACTCCGCGCTCCAACTATCAGCTTCTCCTTCATATTTTGTAGTTATTTCCGAATATAATGCATATTTATATCCAAGTTCTGCTAAAAAAGCAACTATATGAATTCCATAAAAGTTCAATGCTCCTCCGCCGTACTTATGTTGCCGTTTCCAAGTTTGAATGTTTTGATAGTAATGATTTGCACAAAAATCCCAGGACATACTTTCTATAGTTTCAGCGCCTTTTAATATATTTAGTCCCCATTCTGTGTAACGAAAATTGTAGCCAATTCTAAATTTTTTTCCTGACGATTTAAGAGAGTTTAGCAGATTGTCTGCTATAACGGGATTAACCGCCAGTGGTTTTTCTAGTAATATATGGCTAATATTTGTACAATTTAAACATTTTTTTACCCACATATATTGTTGCTCTGGCGGCAAGGCAACCACAACTCCGTCACAAGTTTTCAAAAGCTCCTCCTCATCTGAGACCCACTCTACAATGTCATAAAAGCAGCCTATATCAGAACGTGTTTCAAAATACTTCTGGTAACGCACTGGAAGAATAACGGTTAGTCCTGGCATTTGAACTAAGGCTGGTAAATATCCATATAAACCAAAACCTCCCCCTAATATTCCAACCCTCATCCTGTACTATCTTCTTGAGAAATAACATCAATAATTTCACCTTGATATCCTTTACTTTGCATATAAGACTTTATTTCAGCAGAGATATGCCACGCAAGATTCAGTAATGGCACTTTCTCTTCTGAAAAATCAAATACATCATCAGACAAAATTGGTATACGCGTTCCCGGAATATAGTGATTAATTTTTCCAGATTTTGGTTTTTCATAAACAGCCTTAATCAACTCTGTATCGAGTTTAAGTAGCTTAATTATAATTGCAGCACGACCAGGAAATGCCTTAGCATATAATTTTCTATGCTGGGTTACAAGCTGTTCTATCTTAGCCCGTTTTTGCCGTTTCCAACATTCAATCTTTTCTGCCATTTTTTTTAGCCCTTCTCCAAAAAATTTTTCCTTCTCATGAATTTCTTCTAATTTTATAAGAGTAAGTTGTACTTTTTTAGTAGGATAAGGCACATACATTATACGAATGTTCCCGTTATAGCGCGAAGGGAATTCAATGGTATCAACATGAAGTTGCAAAGAATTAGCTATATATACAAAAGAAGTGCAACTGTAAGAACGTGGATGTTCATGATAAAAGGTATCAAATTGGAATTTCTCTATTACCGCTCCTAAATAGTGATTTTCAATCATAATAATGGTATCCTTATGACGTAATACCATCAATGCACGTACCACTTCCTGTAAATTCTCAATATGCGCAAAAACATTAGTAAAAGTAATAATGTCAGGATGACCATACTTCTTTACAAAATCAATCGCAACGCTCTCACAGAAAAAATCATTTATAATTTCATGACCTTTTTCAACTGCATCTTTAAATGCATTGGTTGGTTCAATCCCATAAGTTTTAGCACCTTTTTCTCGAAAAATCGATAAGAGACTCCCATCATTACATCCTATATCTAAAACTTTTTTATTTAATAAGCTGCCATAGTTTTTTTCACAAGATTCTACCAGTTCACGCAAACCATTAAGCACATCTAGAGTTTGACTTGCTCGATAATGATAGGTTTGTGGAAATAATTCTTGTTTTGGGATTTGAAATCGTTGATGCGCAGTAATACACTTTGTACAAAATAAGATTTCAATAGGATATTCTTTACATACTCGCGTATCTCCTACAGCTACAAGATCATCACACATAGGATTAGGACCAAGATTTAATATGGGAACAAGATTCTTGTTCCCGCACACTTCACAGCTAGTTATTTCATATACCATCTCTATTCCTAATTTTAATGTTAAAAATAATCTATCTAAACTTCTAAAAAATACCTGCCCTAATTAGATCACTGAAGGTTCTTGAAGTTCGTGCAATTCTATATTACAAAACACCAAATACAAGAAAAAAGGCAACCTCTACGCCATTTACATAAACATCCTTCAGTACTATACTGGTCTCGGTCATTAAAATATTGAATTAATGTTTTATTTTATAGTTGCTTTAAGCTCTTTTATTTTATCTCTTATTTTATCAAAACTTACAATAAAAGTCTTGTCTAAGAAAAAAATCTTAGATATTCCAACCTCAAGAAGCAATCATGCCTCTGCTACTCTAAGAGGAGGAGGTCTCGCAATAGCCTCAACAATATGCATTGCGTACATTTTATACTATATTTACAGTAGAGACGCTAATCTTTTGTATGTTTTTTCTGGATTGTTAATAATCTCTTCTGTTTCATTCATAGATGATATAAAAAATCTTTCTATAAAAACGCGCATTATATTTCAGGGATTATCAATTTTCATATTATTAATTCCTGTCGACTTAGTTAATTCCCTATTTTTTATAATTATATTTTTATCTTTCTTTGCCTTTATTAATTTCTATAATTTTATGGATGGCATAGATGGTTTAGATACCTCAGAAACAATCCATATTTCTTTGAGCATATTTATTTTAAGCTTTTTTGCTCCAAATATTCCTGCTGAAATAAGAGTTATCTCATTAACAACCTGCGCTGCTTGTTTAGGATTCATTAAGTTTAATTGGCATCCAGCAAAAATATTTTTAGGAGACGTTGGTAGTATCTCGCTAGGATTTATATGTGCATGGATGCTATTTAATTTATTCTACTATTCAGGCCTATGGGCTGCAACATTGATTATTCCTATGGTGTTTTTAGCTGATAGCGGCATTACTTTATTAAAAAGAATAATCGCTAGAAAAAAAATATGGAAACCTCATTCTGAGCATTTTTATCAACAAGCAGTTAGAAATGGACAATCTCATAGCAAAGTAACAAAGAAAATTATTTATTGTAACTTAGCCTTATTTGTTTTATCTATAATGTCGCTTACATACCCAATACTTTCTTTTGGGATAGCCGTTTTATTAGTTGTGGGACTACTGCACAATTTACAGAGATCCACTTATTGATCTTTCAATTTTGAAGAGCTACCATGTCAAAAATAATTCCGGTTATAGTTTCTGGAGGAATCGGTACCAGGTTATGGCCCATATCAAGGGAAAATCATCCAAAGCAATTCCTAAAAATAGATGGAACTTATAGTTTATTCCAAAAAACTATATTGAGAGTAATAGATAAGGATAAATTTTCTAACCCTATTATAATATGTAATGAATCACATAAATTTAAGATAGCTTCTGAGCTAGAAGATTTAGGCATAAAGGCTATTATAATTATCGAACCCTCACAGAAAAACACGGCTACTGCAATAGCTCTAGCCGCTCACTATGCGTATACACATTATGGCCAAGGCTCTACACTTCTGGTGCTGCCAGCGGATCATATCCTCAAAGAGGAAGATGTTTTTTTGAGAACCATTGAAACAGCTTCAAAGAACGTTAGTGATTCCATAATTACTTTTGGCATAAAACCTACATTTCCTTCAGTCAATTATGGATATATAAAAGCTGGAAGTTCTGTTTTCAATGAAAGCTTTAGAGTAGAAGAATTTGTAGAAAAGCCAGAGCTCCCTATTGCTATAACTTACTTAGAATCTGGGAAATATTTCTGGAATTCTGGAATGTTTCTTTTTAGTGTAAAAACCTACTTATCTGAATTGGAGAAATATCTTCCAGAAACTTTCCTATTTACAAAAGAATGCCTAGAAAAAGCAAAAGAAGTTTTTAATTTTTTACAAATAGACCAATCTACTTTCGAGAAATCTTCTAATATTTCTATAGATTATGGAATTCTAGAAAAAACAGATAAAGCCTGTGTAATGCCCTTGAATGTATCATGGCATGATTTAGGCACATGGACATCTTTATATGACTACTACGAAAAGGATAAAAATAACAATGCATTGATTGGAAATAAGATTTTTGAAAGCAACTCAAGCAACTGTATGGTATATTCTAGTAGTGACAAGCATGTAGTGTTAAATAATCTAAAAAACTTAGTTATCGCAGTAACTGAAGATGCCATATTAATTATAAACAAGGATTCAACAGATGAAATCAAAAAAATCTATAAAGATTTTGAGAATAATAATAATGAAATAATTAAGACCTCAACCCAATCTTACAGGCCTTGGGGGTACTACAAAGACTTACTAATTGGAGATAATCACAGAGTAAAAATCATCCATTTGAATCCTCGTAGCAAAATATCTCTGCAGTATCATCATAAAAGAGCAGAACATTGGATTGTCACAAAAGGAGAAGCTCATATTACAAAAGGAACTGAAAAATTTATCCTGAATAAAGATGAATCTATTTATATTCCAAGCAATGAAGTTCATATGATCGAAAATAAGTCAGACTATTATCTTGAGTTTATCGAAGTACAAGTAGGATCTTATGTAGGAGAAGATGATATAGTCCGCCTAGAGGATAAATACGGCAGAGCCAATGAGGAGTCTATTTTAAACATGCTCTAGATATGCAAAGCTTTGCCGGTAACAGCTAGTGCTGCTTCTTTAACAGCTTCGTTTAATGTAGGATGAGCATGGCAAGTTCTAGCTATATCTTCAGATGAAGCAAAATATTCCATAGCAACCACTGCTTCAGCTATTATTGTCCCAGCATCTGGCCCAATAATATGTACTCCAAGAACTAAGTCTGTCTTTTTACATGCCAATATTTTTACCATCCCTTCAACTGTACCAACAGCCCTTGCTCTACTATTTGCCATAAAAGGAAATTTTCCAACTAAGTATTCTACGCCTTCAGTTTTAAGTTCTTCTTCTGTTTTACCAACAGAAGCTACTTCTGGATAAGTATAGATGACACTAGGGATGACATTGTAATTTACATGGCCTGCTTGACCAGAAATAAGCTCTGCTACAGCCACACCCTCCTCTTCAGCTTTATGTGCAAGCATTGGTCCTTTTATTACATCTCCTATAGCATAAATATTATCTACACTGGTTCTAAAATTCTTACCTGTGATTATTCTGCCTTTTTCATCAATATCTATACCAACATCTTTACAACCTAATTCTTGTGTATAAGGTTTTCTACCAACAGCAACTAATAATATGTCGCAGTGCATTTTTTCTTTTGCACCACCGGCTGCAGGCTCCATCTCCATCTCTACTCCTGTCTTTGTTGCTTTAGCAGAAACAACTTTCTTACCTAGATTAAATTTCATTCCTTGTGAAGAAAGAGATTTTTGTAGTTGGCGACCAATTTCTGTGTCTATTGCAGGAACAATTTTATCTAAATATTCAACCACCTCAACTTCTGCACCAAGTCTTTGCCATACAGATCCCATTTCAAGTCCTATATAACCGCCGCCGATGACTACCATTTTTTTAGGAACTTTCTTTAAAGATAAAGCGCCAGTGGAAGATACTATAACTTTCTCGTCTATTTTTATTCCTGGTAGATCAATGACTTCCGAACCTGTAGCTATGATAATGTTTTTAGCCTTTATATCTTCTGACTTACTTCCATTTATTATTGATACTTTTTCTTTTTCTAATATTTTACCAAACCCGTTATAGTAGGTAACTTTATTCTTTTTAAATAAGCCCTCAATCCCTTTTGTAAGGTCAGAAACAACTTTGTCTTTCTTAGACATCATTTTCTCTAAGTCCAGCTTTACTCCTGAGCAGTTTATTCCGTACTCTGCAAAATGATTCTTTGCTTCTTCATATTTTTCGGAGGAATTAAGAAGAGCTTTAGAAGGAATACATCCAACATTTAAACATGTGCCCCCTAATGTTCCCCTTTTCTCGATACAAGCAGTTTTAAGCCCTAGCTGCGCAGATTTTATTGCAGCAACATACCCTCCAGGCCCTCCTCCTATTACCACTACGTCAAATTCTTCCATATCTTTTTCCTTTTATTTTTAAGCGACTAAACAAAATAACTCTGGATCTTCTACGTACTCTTTTATTTTAGATAAGAATGTAACAGCCTCTTTTCCATCAATAATTCTATGATCATAAGAAAGCGCCAGATACATCATAGGTCTAATTTCTATTTTATCATCAATAACTACCGCCCTTTTAACGATATTATGCATGCCTAGAATAGCAGATTGCGGAGGGTTTATAATAGGAGTAGAAAGTAAAGATCCATATATCCCACCGTTTGTTATAGAGAACGTACCACCTGTAAGCTCTTGCATAGAAAGCTTTCCATCTCTAGCTTTTTTAGCTAGCATTGCTATTTCATACTCTATGCCAGCAAAAGATAATTTATCAGCGTCTTTTAATATAGGCACGACTAGCCCCTTTTCTGTCCCTACAGCCACTCCAATATCATAATACTTTTTATAAATTATAGTGTCCCCGCTTATTTCAGCATTCACGATAGGGTTTTCTTTTAGCGCTGCCACAACTGCTTTTACGAAAAAGGACATAAAGCCTAATTTTACGTTATGTTTTTTTACAAAGTCGTCTTTGTATCTATTACGAAGGTTCATTATTTTAGAAAGATCCACTTCATTAAAAGTAGTCAAAATCGCAGCGGTATTTTGTGACTCTTTTAATCTTTCCGCTATGCGTTGCCTTAAACGCGACATTTTAACTCTTTCTTCTCCTCTTGCATCTTCAGCTGGTATTTCTGCAGAAGACGTCTCTTTAATACCTTCCCCAATTATGTCAGACTTTGTAATCCTTCCATCTTTGCCACTACCTGTAATGTTAGTAGTATCAATATTTTTTTCTGCAACTATCTTTCTAGTTGCTGGAGAGAGATTATCTCTTGTATGTGAAGATTCTTTCTGTGGTTCATCTTTTTTTTCTTCTGAACTTTTAGAAGACGCCTCTGAAACTGCTCCTGCTTTTATTTCTCCTAAAACTGCTCCTGCTTTAACTAGAGTTCCTTCCTTTGCCGATATAGACTGCAATATTCCTGAAGATTCCGCAGTAACCTCTAAAGTAATTTTATCTGTTTCTAATTCTACCAACAGCTCATCTGCTTTCACAGAATCTCCTTCCTTTTTATGCCATTTCCCGACATTAGCTTCAGTAACTGACTCTCCTAATGGTGGGACTTTTATATTACTCATAACAAAACCTCTTTAATTTATAGCTTCTTTTATTATTTCTTGTTGTTTTCTACTGTGCATAGAAGCATAGCCGTCTGCTGTAGAAGCTGAATAAACCCTACCCACATACTTCAGTTCTTCTTTTATTTTTAATTCTTTCATTAATTCTTCAATTTTTGGTCTAATAAAATACCAAGCACCCATATTTCTTGGCTCTTCCTGAACCCATAATATGTTTTTTACATTTTTATATTTTTTTAATTCTTCCTTTAACTCTTCTTCAGGGAAAGGATAGTACTGCTCTACTCTAATTATCGCAATATTCTTCTTTTTCTCCTTATTTAAAGCTTCTACCAACTCATAATATACTTTTCCACTACATAATATAAGTTTTTTTGCCAGATGGTAATCTGTTTGATTATCAGAAATTATAGGTAAAAATGATGTACCAGAATCAAAATCTTCTATAGAAGATACGGCTAATGGGTGCCTTAAAAGAGACTTTGGAGTCATCGCTATTAATGGCTTGCGATAATTTCTATGTATCTGCCTTCTAAGCACGTGAAAATAGTTTGCAGGAGTAGTGCAGTTCACAACTTGCATATTATTTTCAGCACATAACTGTAAATATCTTTCTAATCTTGCTGAGCTATGCTCAGGGCCCTGCCCTTCATATCCATGAGGTAACAATAAAACTAATCCACTTGCTCTCATCCACTTTACTTCTGCAGAAGATAAAAATTGATCTATAATAATTTGTGCACCATTCGAGAAATCACCAAATTGAGCTTCCCATATCACTAAATTATTTGGATTTACTGTGCTGTACCCGTACTCAAAGCCCATAACTGCATATTCAGATAAAAAGCTATTGATCACTTCAAACTCAGCCTGTTTTTCGGCAATATTATTTAACGGCGTGTAAGTGCTCCCAGTGTCTTGGTCTGTAATCACACTATGCCTGTGAGAGAAAGTTCCTCTTTTACAATCTTGTCCAGAAAGCCTTACATTTGTACCCTCAGAAAGCAAGCTTCCAAATGCTAAAGCCTCTCCCATCCCCCAATCTATATTTACACCAGAACTTAAAGCTTCTTCTCTTTTTTGAAATCCTTTAACGATAATCTTATGAGGATTAAATCCTTCCGGAATCGCGGTAATAACATTGCCTATTTTTCTAAGCGCCTTTACTGCAACTCCTGTTTTTCTATCTACAGATTTACTTTTGGAATACCTTGAAAAACCTTTCCAGAGCCCTTCAAACCACTCTTCTATTTCTGGTTTATACGTTTTTGAGGCTTCCAACTCTTTATCGAGCTGCTTTTTATATTCTTCCTTCGAAGTTTCAAAGTAGGAAGATTCAATTACATTCTCAGAAGCCAATTGACTACTATATATTTTCCCTGGTGTATCTAAAGCAGAAATTTTTTCATACATTTTAGGCTGTGTAAACCTAGGCTCATCTATCTCGTTATGGCCATGCAGTCTATAACAAACTAAATCTATTACTACGTCTTTTTTATACTTATTTCTATATTCTGCTGCAATTTTACTTACCTTTGCAACTTCCTCCGTACAATTTCCATTAACGTGAAATATTGGAGCTTTTACTATTTTAGCAATTTCAGTTGAATATCTTCCTAGATGAGCTTCCTTTGCAGTGGCAGTAAATCCTACTTGGTTATTTACCACAATATGGATTGTCCCACCTGCATTATATCCGGATAATTCTGAAAGCATCAAAGATTCCATTACTATACCTTGTCCTGCAAAAGCGGCCTCCCCATGGAATAAGATTCCTGCAACTTTTTTTCTGTCCTTATCTTTGAGATGATCTTGCTTTGCCCTAACTTTGCCGACTACAACTGGATTAACAGCTTCCAAATGAGAAGGGTTTGCCGCCAAGGAAAGATGAGCCTTTTTACCACTACTAAATTTTAAATCATAAGAGGCTCCCAGATGATACTTTACATCCCCGGTGATATCTAAAGATTCAGGGTGCGCAAACTTCCCTTGAAACTCTGAAAACATTGACTTACAAGGCTTGTTAAGAATTTTTGTTAATATGTTTAACCTGCCTCTGTGTGGCATTCCTATAACTATATCTACTACATCATCTTCTACAAGCGTTCTAATAACTTTCCTTGTAGCTATAATAGCATTATCCGCACCTTCAATAGAAAAGCGCTTAGCTCCTGGAAATCTGCTTTGTAAAAACTGTTCAAAACTTTCAACTTGAAGCAAAGAGTCTAACATCTCTTTCTTTTCTTCTTTAGTAACTGTCTCGTTTTTTTCAAAATTCTCTATCTTGGATTGAAGCCATTCATTTTCTTCAAGGTTATCCGTATAAGAAAATTCGTATCCAACATTTCCTGAATACGCTCTCTCTAAATTAGAAATAATCTGCTTTACTGTAGCATCGGTTGTTCCACAAACTTCTGAGTTCACAAAAACCGAGACCTCTAAATCTTTTTCGCTTATACCAAAATGTTCTAAATCTAATCTAACATCTTTTTTTGAGAGGGGCTCTTCCATTCCTAATGGGTCTATAGAAGCCAAATAATGACCGCGCGCTCTGTAAGAATGAATTAAGTTTGAAACTTTGGCTGATAAAGAATCTGCACTGAGCTCTTTAGAGGTTTCTTTTTGTACAAGAGATTTTTTTTCTATTGTTTCACGTGGAACATCTAGAATCTTTTTTTCATAGTTAGCCCAGGAAGGAGAGCGAACAAATTCTTTATTTCCTTCAAATCCATTAAAAAATTTCTGCCAAGATTCATCTACAGAATCAGGATTTTTTACATATTCATTATAAATTTCTTCTACAAAAACGCTATTCAAACTAAAAAGCTGGGAAGAACTTTTCGAAAGAATTTTTTGCTCGCTCATGCTACCCCTTTAAAACTCTAAAAACAGTTTCACCTATAGCAGCAGGAGTTGGAGAAATATGCGCACCAGCAGATCTTAGCGCATCTAACTTTGCTTCAGCGCCGCCAGACCCACCAGAAACGATCGCCCCAGCATGGCCCATCCTTTTTCCAGGAGGAGCGGTAATCCCTGCTATGAACGCTATTACCGGTTTTTTTATCTTAGAATGCTTTAGGAACTCTGCAGCTTCTTCTTCTGCGCTACCACCAATTTCTCCTATCATAACTATAGTTTGCGTTTGATCGTCAGCTAAAAACATTTCTAAACAATCAACAAAATTTGTTCCATTAACTGGATCTCCACCTATCCCAATACAAGTAGATTGACCAAAACCTGCTTTTGTTGTCTGAGCTACTGCTTCGTATGTTAGTGTTCCAGACCTAGAAACAATGCCTATTGATCCTGGTTTATGAATGTAGCCAGGCATAATACCTATTTTACATTCCCCCGGGGTTATTACACCAGGACAGTTTGGTCCTATAAGCCTTGTTTTGGACCTTCTTAAAGCATTTTTTACTTTAACCATATCTAAAACAGGGATTCCCTCTGTGATACAAATTACCAATTCCATTTCAGCTTCAATCGCTTCCATTATTGAATCAGCCGCAAATGCAGGCGGTACATAAATTACAGAAGCATTAGCACTCGTTCTTTCTTTTGCTTCTAATACGGTATTAAAAACTGGCAAACCTATGTGCTCCATGCCTCCTTTACCAGGAGTTACACCTCCTACCATTTTTGTTCCGTATTCTATTGCTTGAGTAGAATGGAAAGTGCCTTGAGCTCCAGTAAAACCTTGGCAAATAACTCTTGTGCTTTTATTAATTAATACTGACATTTTTTATTTCTTTATTACGTTAACTGCTTTTTTTGCGGCATCTTCTAGGTCATTTGCAGAGATTATTTCTAAACCAGATTGATCTAATAATTTTCTACCTAATTCGAAATTAGTTCCAGCCAACCTCACTACTAGTGGGATTGTTACTCCTACTTCTTTTACGGCCGCTATAATACCTTCAGCTATTATATCACATTTCATAATTCCACCAAAAATATTCACTAAAATCGCCTTAACATTTTTATCTGACAAAATAATCTTGAAAGCCTCTGATACTCTTTCTTTAGTAGCGCCGCCTCCAACATCTAAAAAGTTTGCAGGCGCTCCTCCATAATATTTAATTATATCCATAGTTGCCATAGCAAGGCCAGCCCCATTAACCATGCACCCTATGTTTCCTTCCATCTTTACATAACTAAGTTCGTTTTCTTTTGCTCTAAGCTCTAACGGATCTTCTTCTGCCTCATCTCTGTAAGCTAAAAGATCCTTATGTCTAAATAAAGAGTTGTCATCGAAGTTCACTTTAGCATCAAGAGCAATTATTTGATCGTCCTCAGTCACGACAAGAGGATTAATCTCTACTTGATCACAATCCAACTCTATGAATGCTTTATATAAATCTAAAGCTACCTTGCTAAATTGCTTTAACAAATCGCCTTTTAATCCTATAGCAAAGCCTAGTTCTCGAGCATGAAAAGGAAGCATTTCTCCATTTTTTATCACAACTTTGATAATTTTTTCCGGAGCTCTTTCTGCAACTTCCTCAATATCCATACCGCCTTCAGAAGAAACTATAAAAACAGGAGCAGAACTTGCTCTGTCTATTACTATACTGAGATAATATTCTTTTTTGATGCTAGACCCACTTTCTATGTAAACCCTTCCAACCTTTTGACCTTCAGGGCCAGTTTGATGAGTCACAAGAACCTTACCAAACAGTTCTTTTGCTAATTTTATAGCTTCATTTTTTGACTTTGCAAGCTTGACCCCGCCTGCCTTACCTCTTCCTCCGGCATGTATTTGAGCCTTAACAACCCAAACCTTTGTATTTGTTGCATTTACTGCTTTTTCTACTTCATTTGGGTTTAAAGCAATATTCCCGCTAGGAACCGGCACTCCGTACTTACGCAAAACTTCTTTTGCTTGATATTCATGGATATTCATAGAAACCGCTTATAAAACTATATATCTAGTCAGATGTTTTACAATACTGACAGGCTTTTGAAAAGGACTTTTTCTTATTTTAGTAAATCTAATCCTACTACCTTTTCCTTGGCTTTGCTACCAATTATTACTACTATCCCTGAGTTTATGCTTGAATCTCTATAATATAAAGACACATCAATCGTTCAAATTAGATATCATCTGCCTCTTTCCTGAGGAGTGCCTTTACTTATTTTTCCTATCAAGCTTTTTGAAACTTGAGCAGCCTCTTTAGATGCAGATGTACCACTTCCACTAATATATGATAATGCTTGGCGCGCATAACTCTTTTTTTGTTGGCTTTTTTGGCCATCCACAACATCCTTTAAGGACCTTGCAATCTTTCCAAGTTCTTCTTTAAATGCAAGAGCTTTGTCTCCTTCTGCATCTTCACCAAAAGCCTTTTTTACAATATCTTCTGCAGCCACTTCGTATAGATTTTCAGTAACAGATTTTTCCTTTGCTAAATCTGATATCGCCCCTAAGAAAGACTTTTCTATAACGGAACTTTTTTCTTCTAGCTCCTTTAATAAAGCCTCTGTTCCTGATCCTTTTGGCACAACATCAAAACAATCTTCATTAAGATTATTGTGTCCATTAATATCTGCGCCATTTTCAATAAGAAATTTTACTAGTTCTATATTGTCCTTTTTAGCTGCTACCATAAGCAAAGTATCTCCATGACCCGGAGGTTGATTTGGGTCCCCTCCAAGTTTTATAGCTAAGGTAGCAGCTTCTAAGCTGCCATCCTTAATTGCCTCTTTTAGTGCTTCATTAGGCATTTTAGAATGCTTTATTAATTCTAGCATTTCTAAACTTCTATTATTTTTTCCAAACTTGTAAATTATATCTAACGCTGTATTACCACTTTGATCTCTGGCAGCAATAGTCTCAGGTTCCATTTTACACAACAATAATCTTATTATTGCTGGGTTTTCCATTTCAGCAGCTACATGTAGTGCTGTTTGGCCGTACTTATCTTGAAAATTAATAGACCAGTCTGTCATCCTATTAATCAAACAACTTGCTTCCTCTTTTTCTCCTTTTTTAGCGAGGATGTGTAAAGCTGTTTGTCCATCCTTGTTACGAGCATTAATAATTTTAGGGTATAAGCTATTAATTAATATTTGCGTTACCTCTCTATTCTTTCTCTTAGCAGCGTCATGCAATGCTGTTTTGCCCCACTTGTCTTTCATACCAAGAGTTAAAGGATCCATTTTAGAGAGAAGGAGCTCTGCAATTTCTTTATTTGCTGCTACATGTAGAGCTGTCTTGCTGTATTCATCTACAGCGCCAATGCCTCTAAAAGACATTTTGGAAAGTAATAACTTTACTATCTCTAAATTTCCAGCTCGGGAAGCAATGTATAATGCTGTTTGACCTTCTTTGTTTCTAGAACCAATAGCCTTAGTAGGCATATTTGAAACTAACAATCCTGTCATCTTTAAATTTCCGCTTCGGGAAGCAAGATGCAATACTGTATTCCCAGTAGCATCTTGATCGTTAACGATTACAGGAGTTACCTTGGAAAGTAATAAGCTTAGCGATTCTAGATTTCCGTTTCTAACTGCGTAATGTAGTATTGTCCTAGCTTCTGCATCTTTTGCATTAATGGCCGTAATAGGCATTCTAGTAAGTAAAAACTCTATGACTTCCGTGTTTCCTGTTAGAGCAGCAGTATGTAATAAATTACCATTTCCATGCCCTTGCCTTGCATCTACCGTATTAATATCCGCCTTTGCCTCAAGTAGGATGTTTAGAAATTGAATTTTCACCCTTTCAGCAGATAAAATTAATAGCTTATTTTTATAGATTTCAGGTAAAGGTTTAAAGTGATCTACTAAAGCTTCTTTTATGATTTGCCTCAATTCTTTATTTGGTGAACTTAGTAGAAAGTTCATTAAAGACGTGACTTTTTTTGTCACGATGCTATCTTGATCCCCAGTTACAAATCCTGATCTTATCTCATTATTTAACCAGCTAAGTAACTTCTCTTTTCCATTTTTTTTATAGAAACTTTCAGCTGTTGTTATATACCCATCTTGACTGTCAAAACTAAAACCATGCTGCGATATCTCTTCTATACCTAAAGGTTGATCAACCAATGCCTTTTTTGCTAATTTATGCAATTCTTCAGCTCTCAAAAGCCTAATTGCTTGAGCCCCAAAACGCTCTATTTCTGAAGCGCTAAATTCAGAATAGAATTCTTTATCTTCTTTTAACTTTGTAATAATAACATCAATTACCTTTTGGCTTACTACTCCGGAATGAAGCCATAATTTAATATCTTTTTTAGCTCTCTCATCACTAATAAGTGCTCCTCGTATTATTAGGGGTAATTTAATTAAGAGAGGCCCTTTTGTTGTGCTTGCATCTATTATCTTCATTTCTACATCTCTATGGTCTTTTAGCCCTTCTGCTAATTGATTTACAATACCGCCTCTGCATTTATTGCGGTCGGCTTCCCCACCGTGAGTTTTGTATTCATCATCGCCATACTGATCTATATTATATCCTCTTTTTGCTACATACATACTCTCTACAAAGCTCATAAAGTGATGTCTTTCTTGTTCTGGATTCTCCCAAGCCGCTCTATCAGCTAATGACTCGTAACCAATAGCTACTATTTCTCTTGGGCTTAACCCACAACTTACTGGATCCTTTGATCTGACCTTATAGAAATTACCAAAGCTATCTTTATTTAAATCATCTAAAAATCTTAATGCTGTCTGTGATTGAAATCTAAATTTAGATTTAGCTTCATCTAAATCCTTCCCTGCCACCAGCTCTGAATTTAAATATTTATGCAATGATTCTTCGGTTGATATGGTATCTTTTATCTCGCTTCTGAGTTTTTTTAAACCTCTAGCAATTTTTGCTTCCCATGCTCTACCTCTTATTACAGTAACTTCTCTGCTATTCTTACTTATAACTTGATCTTCTCCATATTTGATTGCCAATTTTACAAGCGATTCATCTACTGATCTATGTATTGAAGCTGTATGAGTATCAATTCCTGCAGCGACCAATTGCATGCTTTCTTCTGGAAATAGGCCGAAACATTCTCTAATAAGCTCTGAATATATTCCTTCATAGCCTACTTCGAGGTTTTTTAAGCGAACACACTCTTTTATTGAGATACCCTCTGTGTTACTCAAGCTCATATAATTTGATGCCAGGTCTTTATTGTCTCCTATATAATTATTAACTCTTTTAAAATAGTCTATAATCTCCCCTTTAGGAGCCTTTGCTTCAAATAAAGCATGCACAAATGTTGTGGATTCTTTTACTTTATAAGGAGTGCCATCTTCTTTATATTCCTCGTATAATTCTCCTGGATTCATATGTAATAGAGATGCTCCAGCTTGATTTTTATATCTCGGATATCTCTGAACTAACAAATTAACACTTCTATCTGCTAATAAATCATCTAATGGCTTTATACTGCTTTTATATATTGTCAGAATGTTTTTGAATAAAGTAGAATCAAAGCTGGTAAATTGTCTATTACCTATAAGAGTTACTAATTTATTATAAGCTTCACGATCTAAGTCATGATTATCTGCTTCTTTTTTTGCTTCTTCTGTTAATTCCTTACTTTCTGTTAATTGGTTAGAGGCTAATGATTTAAGATTTTCTATGGTTATTCCTTTGGCTAAAGCTAAGGCTTTTAGACTTTTATCCGCTTGTATCAAGGATTGGACTTCCACTAAGCTACTTAATACCTTTAACAGGGACACTAGCTAACCTAACTAAATTACGTAGGCTACAACTATAATGTTTGAAAGTTAATTTTGTGTGAACTCTAGATCTTAGTTTATTTCTTTTATCAGGTCTTTTACAGCGCCAATTGACTTTTGAAAAGACGTTTTTTCTTCTTTAGTTAAATCTAACTCTACTATTTTCTCTACACCTTTACTACCAATTATTACTGGAACACCTACGTAAAGATCTTTTTCTCCATACTCACCATTTAAATATGCCGCACATGGGAGCATTCTTTTTTTATCAAATAGGTACGATTCTGCCATTTCTATAGCAGCAGATGCAGGGGCATAAAATGCGGAACCCGTTTTTAACAGAGCCACTATTTCAGCGCCGCCAGATTTTGTTCTTTCCACAATTTCATCTATTCTTTTTTTACTTAAGAAAGAATCAATTGGGAGCCCGCTTACTGTTGTATGCCTGTTAAGAGGTACCATTGTATCGCCATGACCACCGAGGACAAGGCTTTTTATCTCTTTAACAGAAACACCAATCTCTTGACTTATAAAAAAATTATAACGAGCAGTGTCTAAAACACCCGCCATGCCCACAACCATACTTGGATCAAGGTTTGAAAATTTTTGCATCACAAAAACCATGGCGTCCAAAGGATTGGTTATAACTATAACAAACGCTTTCGGAGAATGTTTTTTTATGTTTTCAGCAACAGATTTTATAACTTTGGCATTTACAGCAATCAAATCATCTCTGCTCATGCCTGGTTTTCTAGCAATTCCTGCAGTGACAATTATCACATCTGAGTTCTTTATGTCGTCATAAGAGTTTGTGCCTGTAACAAAAGCATCTATTCCTTCTGCTGCTGCTGCCTGAGATATATCAAGAGCCTTTCCTTGGGGAATCCCTTCAGCTATATCAAAAAGAACCACATCTGCAAAACCCTTAAATGCCAGGCTATGTGCTATAGTCCCGCCTATATTACCAGCGCCTACTAAAGATATCTTTTTTCTCATAATCCCTCATAAAACTATTAAGAATTCATAGAATCAAAAAAACTGGCATTGTCTTTGGTAGACTTAAGTTTACTATGCAGGAAATCCATTGCATCAATTCCTCCCATAGGCATCAAAATTCGTCTTAACACCCAAAGCTTTGAAAGGGTTGCTTTGTCATAAAGAAGCTCTTCTTTTCTAGTGCCAGACTTAGTTACATCTATTGCCGGGAAAACTCTTTTATCTGATATTTTTCTATCTAGAATAATTTCAGCATTACCTGTTCCCTTAAACTCTTCAAAGATCACCTCATCCATTCTAGAGCCGGTCTCAACAAGAGCCGTAGCTATAATGGTTAAAGAACCTCCGTTTTCTATGTTTCTTGCAGCACCCAAAAATCTTTTTGGTCTTTGTAAGGCATTTGAATCCACACCACCTGATAGAACTTTACCAGAAGAAGGTATAACTGTATTATAAGCCCTAGCTAGTCTTGTAATGTTATCTAATAAAATAACAACATCTTTCTTTTGCTCTACCAGTCTCTTTGCTTTTTCTATAACCATTTCAGCAAGCTGTACGTGTCTAGTTGCAGGCTCATCAAACGTAGAGCTAACAACCTCTCCTTTAACAGACCTTGCCATGTCAGTAACTTCTTCAGGACGCTCATCTATCAGAAGCACTATAAGTGTTATTTCTGGATGGTTTACCGCTATAGAATTAGCTATGTTTTGCATTAGCATAGTCTTCCCAGTTCTTGGAGGGGCAACTATAAGAGCTCTCTGTCCTTTTCCAAGCGGACAAATCAAATCTATTATTCTAGAGCTAGGGTCTTTCCCGCCCTCAACTTCAAGCTTTAGTCTTTCATTTGGATAAAGAGGCGTAAGGTTATCAAAGTTTACTCTATGCCCTACTTTCTCTGGAGGCGCATCATTTATATCTTTAACACGAAGCAAAGCAAAATACCTTTCTCCTTGCTTAGGAGCCCTAATTTGCCCACTAACGGTGTCCCCTGTACGAAGACCAAATCTTCTTATTTGGCTAGGAGAAACATAGATATCATCAGGACCAGCAAGGTAGTTTGCCTCCGGCGATCTTAAAAAACCAAAGCCATCTTGAAGAACCTCTAAAACTCCTTCGCCTAAAAAGCCACCGCCTTTTTCAGCCGCTTTTTTTAGAATCGCAAAAATTATATCTTGCTTCAGCATGCCTCCAGGGTTCTCAACGCCATGCTCCTCAGCTATTTCCACCAGCTCTGTTGGGCTTTTTCTCTTTAGCTCTTTTAAATGAATAAGCTTAGAGGGATCAATTTCCTGAGAATTATCTTTAGGCTGACCTTTTTGCTTTGGTTTATGGTGTTTTTTCTCTTGTGTGTCTTGTGCTTTATTTTCTTGTGGAGCGGGCTGAAACTCTGAAGAGTCTTCTACAGCTTCGTTTTCTTGATCTGTCATAAAATGTAATAATACTTGTTAAAAACCTAATATAGTGAGATTTTGATTGATTGAAGAATCTTCGATCTGCTTGCGAAAGCGCTCTATCATATTAACAAAAGCAGAATACTATGTCAACAGCCATTATATTAACCTTCAAAAGGCTTAACAACAACCATTATTATTATCAATACAAAAACAACCGTCACTGACTCATTGAAAACTTTATAAAACAGTACGCTCCTTTTGTTTTTACCACTATGAAAATCTACTCTCCACTTAGCCAAGAACCCATGCATAGCCATAAGAATCAACACAAGAAAAAGCTTTATATGAAACCAAGTCCCTAAAGCTAAAAATCCATATATATTAGCTAGCATTAATCCAGTAACAAATGCCACAACCACAGCAGGGTTCATGATGGTTCTTAACAGCTTTTTCTCCATAACCTGAAAGACCTTATCCTTTTCAGAGCCTTTTTTTGACTCTGCATGATAAACATAAAGCCTAGGAAGATAAAACATTCCAACCATCCAACAAACGATCGAAACAATATGCACCACCTTTATCCACTCGTAATATTCTTCTAACACGAACCTTAACCTTTATAATTATTAATGCATTTACAAAAATCTTTAGGACACAGCCTATTCAAACTGCTTGAAACAACAAGGCGTCTACTTTCAGACTTCACGCCACTCAATTTTAAGCATATCTTTTTTAAAGAAGCAACAAAGAACTCGTTTACGCCCAAAGCTTTTACTCTATAATAGCCTTTTACTCCGTTTTTAGTAGCAATTTCTCTATACTCTTTGTCTAGTTCCGCCAAAGTCTCAGAATGTTCTGACACAAACGAGACAGGTATAATCATGACTGCTTTTCTTTGTTTTCCTATTTCTATGATTTTATTTTCCGTGGAAGGGGAAAGCCATTTTTTAGGACCAACTTTGCTTTGGTAGCAAATTTCATAGTTTAGATTTTCTACGTTCAGACTCTCCACTACCAAGGCTACTGTTTTTTTTACATGCTCTTCATATGGATCTCCTTTTTCAATAACCGAAATCGGCAACCCGTGCGCTGAAAATAAAATAACAGTCTCTTTTGTTTTGATTTTTTCTTTTTTTATCGTTTCTTTTATAAGGCTCACATGCGCTTGTATGAAAGAATCGTCGGTATAAAAACAACACACAGCCCTGGTATTTACATCTTTCAGCTTGCTGTTTGATATGCTTTTATAGAAATCCTGTAAAGAAGACTCTGTAGTTGTAGTAGAAAACTGTGGATATAAAGGCAAAAGCAAAATTTCGTCTGGATTATAATCTTCGAGTTTCTTTACAACTTCTTCGCTGAATGGGTGCCAATATCTCATTGACACAAAAACTTTATACTCTTCTTTTTTCAAACCATTTAACTCTAGCTCAAGGCTCTCTCCCTGTTGCTTTGTTAGGGCAAGTATAGGAGACCCCCCTCCAATAGACTTGTATATTTCCTTAGAAAACTTCTCTCTGTAATTAGAAATAAATTTTGCCAAAAACCACCTAAATGGGTTTGGTAAAGGAATGATTGCTTTGTCAGAAAATAAATTAAACAAGAAAGGTTTCACGTCTTCTAATTTAGAAGGCCCTCCCAAATTAAAAAGAACCACTGCTTTCTTTTTCACATTTCCTCTCGAACTGTTTTTACAAGGTATTCTACGTTCTTTATTGGTGTTTTTTGTGAAACACCTCTGCCTAAATTAAAAATAAACCTCCCTTTTTCAAAGGTTTTTATTATGTTTTTAACATGACATGAAATTTCTTTCTCTCCTTCCAGCAGAATCATTGGATCAAGATTTCCTTGTATTACCGCCTTATTAGAAAGGTTTTCCTTAATCCAATTCATGGGAAGCTCTTGATCAACGCTTAATACGTCTATGCCCACTTGTTCCACGTAATCTTTGTATCTAAAGCCTGACCCTCTTGGAAAGCCTATTATTGGTACGTCTTTATACCTAGACCTCACATTTTCAACTATTCTTTTTGTCGGTTCAATTATTACTTCCTGATACTTGTAAGGAGACAGTTCTCCTGCCCAAGAATCAAATATTTGCACAGAAGTTGCACCAGCTTCTATTTGGTTTATTAAGTGTTTTGATATTACATCCACAAGTTTTTCTATAAGAACCTTAGATTCCTTCTTTCTTTCTATCAAGGCTATGTTTGCTCTCTCAAAATTCTTACTTCCTGCGCCTTCTATCATGTATGCAAACAATGTCCATGGTGCTCCTACAAACCCTATAAGGTCCTTTTTTTCATTCAGAGCCTGCTTAACTGTTTTTATAGCTTCATAAACTGGTTTTAGTTTTTTTTCAAAACCATCTGCATTTAGTCTATCTATGTCCTTCATTGAATCTAATGATAGCTTTGATAGAACTGGGCCTGTTTTTTCTATAAAGTTCAGATCCATGCCAAGTGAATGTGGTATTACCAAAATATCTGAAAATATTATTGCTGCATCAAAATCAAATCTTCTTATTGGCTGCATTGTTATTTCTGAAGCTAATTCTGGAGTATAACACATCTCTAAAAAGCTTTTTGATTTTGACTTTATTTCTTGGTACTCAGGTAAGTATCTGCCAGCTTGTCTCATTAACCAAATGGGAGTTTTATCAAGCTTTTCTCCAGTTACTAACTTTTTTATAAAAGACATAATAATATAAATATATATATAAAGACTTAGAAGTAGTTGTAGGCACGCTAAATTTGTGTGAGTTATTTTTATCCACCAAGTTATCCACTAAAATGGAATAGCAGCACGGCATATAATAAAACAAAAAACGCAGTAAGTATAGAGTAGATGTGGGTAATTTTTTATAACATTTCACATGTTAATTACTACTGTATCAATTGTTGATAACTTATAGTAGAATGTAGTGAGGGCTACTTATCTACATGTTATACACTAGTTATCCAGATGAAAAAAATATTTATCCATCTCATATCTGACTCCACAGGAGACACTTTATTGGCAATATCTAAAGCGGTTTTTTCTCAGTTTGATGATATAGAAACTAAGGAATATTTATGGACTCTTGTTTTAACAGAAACTCAGTTAGAAAGAGCCATGAAGCTTATCAAGGAAAAAAACGGAATAGTGCTACATACGATAGCAAACAAAGAGCATGTAAAAGAACTAGAGAAACATTGTAAGAAAGTTGGTGTCATGTGTATTAATACACTACAAGACTTAATTTCTAAGGTTTCGGAGTATATTCATGAAAAACCAAACCCCGAACCAGGAAAGCAACACGTTATAGATGAAGAGTATTTCAGAAAAATAGATGCAATAAATTTCACAATAGCTCATGACGATGGTCAATATACAGAAAACATGAGAAATGCAGATATAATTATAGTAGGGCCTTCTAGAACATCAAAATCACCGACATCCATGTATTTGGCCCACAAAGGATATAAAACTGCCAACATTCCTTTCGTTTTAGGAACAAAATTTCCAGATTTAAACGAATTTAGCAATTCTTTTATTGTTGGACTAACCATGTCTTCTAATAGACTTGTAGAGATAAGAAAAAGCAGACTCGTTTCAATAAACGAACAAACGGACAGCTCGTATGCTAATATTGAAAAAGTGGAAGAAGAGTCTTTGGAATCAAAAAGAATGTGTACAAGAAATGGCTGGCTACTGCTAGATGTAAACAACAAGTCTGTTGAAGAAATCGCCGCTAAGATAATACAAGAGTATCACAAATGGAAAAAGAAAAAAAAGAAGGAGCTGTAATAGCCGTAACAGGAGGCATCTGCACAGGCAAAAGCTCTGTTTTGGAAGTTTTGGAAAAAGCAGGAGCCCCAGTATTTAGCTGCGATTTAGAAATAAAAAAAATAAAAAATAAAAACAAAAAGATTCAAGAGGGAATTAAAAAGCTTTTTCCTGAAGCACAGGGTGACAATAAAATAATTGCAGAAATTATTTTTAATGACAGCTTCAAAAAAAAAGAATTAGAAAACTTATTGTATCCAGAGCTTGAGAAGAGCAAAAGTAGATTTCTAAGGGAAAATGAAGGCAAAATCGTTTTTGTTGAAATTCCTTTATTGTACGAACATGGCAAGGAAGGTGAGTACGATAAGGTTATAGTTACAAGGTGTTTGCCGGATACTCAGAAACAAAGAGCTGTAAAAAGAGGCATAAATGCAGTATTGTTAGAAAAAATAATGGAAAGTCAGCTGCCTAATGAAACAAAAGCAAGTAGGGCAGATTACATTATAGACTCTGATAAGAACAAAGAAGATACGGCTATAGAAGTCTTGAATATTTATAAAACAATAAAAAGGAAACAATGAGAAGAATAATATTAGACCTAGAAACTACCGGCTTAGATCCAAGAAAGGGACATAAAATAGTAGAAATTGGGTGCATAGAGGTTATCGACAGGCTAAAAACAGATAAAATATTTCATCTTTATATAGATCCAGAAAGAGACATGCCTGATGTGGCATTTAAAATTCACGGAATCTCTTCAAAGTTTTTACAAGGAAAGCCAAAATTTAAAGACATAGCAAAAGATTTTTTAGACTTCATAGGTGATAGTAAGCTTATAGCCCATAACGCCTCATTTGATATTGGGTTTTTAAATCATCAATTAGGGGAGTTAAATTATAGTCCTATAGATAATAGTAGGGTTATAGATACTTTATTTTTGGCAAGGCGTAATTTTCCAGGCTCGCCAGCTAGCTTAGATGCTTTGTGTAAAAGATTTAATGTGAGTTTGGCAGATAGAGAGAAAAAAGGACATGGTGCGCTTTTAGACTCCGAACTTTTGTATGAAGTATATATAAGACTGACAGAAGGCATTCAGTCAGAGCTTATATTGGCAAAGATGAAAGCAAGCGAACATGAAGAGAACAGAATTAATGCCCAAAAGCGAACTCAAATACCATCAAGAAGATTTATCTACAAAGAAGACAACAAAGAGCACGAAGAATTTCTTCAATCTATAAAAAACAGCACTTGGAATAAAATAAAAATAACCTAAGAAGCTTTATTATTTTTTTGCTGTAAGTAAAGACTTGCAAAATCTATAGGATTTATCATCAAAGGTTGGTATCCGCCATCTCTTGTTAAGTCTGCTATTACTCTTCTAGCAAAAGGAAATATTAGATTAGGGCAGTAAATAAGCAAAATTTGCTCTCTTTGAGCTTCCTCAGCACAATCTTTGACGGTAAATAATCCAGCATATTCTAGCTCTACAACAAATAGAGACGTTTTTTCATGCGTAGCTTTAGATGTTATTTTTAGAACCACTTCATAATTATCTTCTTCAATTTTTTTAACTTGCACATCCAAAGCCAAGTCTATCTTAGGAGCGGATGTTACCTTAGCAAAGCTTGCTGGAGATTCTGGATTTTCGAAAGAAAGGTCTTTTATATATTGAGCATTTATTGCGACGTGAGGCTTATTTTGGTTTTCCATGTAACTCTTTGATTTAATATTGATAATAATCACTGTATAAAATAACATAAATATGTCATAGGTCAATTAATAGATTAAATGTTCACCTCAATAAAAAAAACGACAGCTGTCTTAGATATAGGAAGTTCCAAGATAGTTTCCATGGTTGTAAGGCCACTAGATAATGATTTTGAAATCATTGGAGTGGGCAATGTTTTGTCTGAAGGAATTAAGCACGGAGTAATAAACGACGTAAAGCTTGCAAGGTCAGCAATAGCTTCAGCTGTGTATGAAGCTGAAAAAATGTCCGAACAAGCTATAGACAAAGTAATAGTCAATGTTTCTAATTCTCTGACAAAATCAATTATAATAACCATAAAAACAGACTTTAGCGGCAATCAGATACTTCCGTCTGATTTAAAAAAACTTAAAGAGATAGCTTTTAAAAAGATAGATTTGTCAAAAAATGAAGTCTTAGTATATAAAATTCTTAAACATGACCTAGACGAGATGAAAGATATAATAGACCCAGAGTTTATGTTTGCAAATCTCTTGGTTTCTTATATTTATATCGTTACCATTCCCATTAAGTATCTTATTAACATCAGCAGCAGCTTGCTGGGATGTCAGTTAAAAATCAGTAATTTTATGATATCTTCCGAGGCCTCTGGCATTAGCTGTTTAAAAGAGTCAGAAACAACTGCTGGATGCGTATTGATAGATATAGGTGGTGGCAATGCTGATTATGTTGTTTACAAAGAAAGAAAAATAATAGAAGCTGGCGGTGTTCCTCTTGGGGGAATAAATATCACGAGGGATATAGCCGAGTATTTCTCTGTAACTTTTGAAGAAGCAGAAAAGTTAAAAATCTTACATTCTGGTTTAAAAAATGTACATCCAGAAGAAGAAAAGAACGTGGAGATTAGGGCAACGAATGGAAGTGCACTAAAGCAAATTAATAAACAAATGCTGAATAAGGTTGTAATGGCAAGAGTCTCAGAGATAATAGAATTTGTAATGATAAGGCTCAGAGAAAAAAAGCAACACAGAGCTTGTCTAAGCAGAATTGTTCTTACCGGAGGAACTAGTAAATTAAATAACCTAGTACCTTTTATAGAAGAAAAATATAAAATTTCCGCAAGAATAGGGATTCCAAACAATGCTATTATTAAAAATGGATTTGCAGAAGATCCAGCATTCTCAACTATTTTAGGGTTAATAAAAAATTCTGCCAATAAAGGGAAAGATTATTTGGGATATGAAACTTCTAAAGTAAAAAAAGCACTTTCATGGCTGAAACAAAATTTTTAGACAGCATACATTACGAAGAAAAGTCTTTTTCAGAGTTGTTATTAGAGAAGAAGCTATTAACAGCAGAGCAGCTTCGGCAGGCTCTTTTGCTAAAAGAAAAATATAAAGATCAGTTAGATCAGATTCTTTTAAAAGAAGAATATATTAGCAGCAAAGATTTATATGAAACTTTGGCAGAGCATTTTAATACAAAATATATTGATATAAAAAAACATGCCTGTGATAAATTTTTATTATCAGAAGAAGATGTGTTTAAGTATATAGAACATAAATTTATTCCATGGAGAAAAATAGGCAACATAGTTTGCGTTGCTATTGTTAAGCTAAACGATAACCTATTTTTACATTTAAGAGAAAAATATCCGAATGGATTCAGAATAGTTTTAACAACTCCACAGCATATTATTTCAAATATACAGAGAAAATACAGCCACATAACATTGGCCATTGTAAAAAAAGAACTTAGAATAATAGCTCCGCAATATTCTTCATACAGACTTTTCACAATAAAACAAAAAGCCTTATTAATATTTATTTCTATACTTTTTTCTATTGTGGCAATAAGTTTTTCTTCTATAGCTGTAAAAGTATTTTTGCTCATAGCAAATTTATTATTCTTAATAAATATCATTTTTAAGCTTGTGATTTTTTTTAATGGAATGGAAAAAGAAGCGCCTGATTCTTCGTATAGAAACGTTGATGAATCTCAGTTGCCGATTTATACGATTTTGCTTCCTTTGTACAAAGAAGGGTTGGTGATAAAAAAACTTCTAGGATCAATGAGAAATTTAAATTATCCCAAAAGCAAGCTCGATATCATAATAATAGTTGAGCAATTTGATAGAAAAACCATAAAATTTCTTAATCAAGAAAACTATGATGGTCTTTTTCGTATAATTTGTGTTCCAAAAAGCGACCCAAAGACAAAACCAAAAGCGTGCTCTTATGCGCTAAAGTTTGCCGAGGGAGAATATCTTACAATATATGATGCAGAAGATAGGCCAGAACCAAATCAGCTATTGAAGGCTGTACATATGTTTAGAAAAGGCGAGAAGAATTTGGCTTGCTTACAATCTCGATTATGTTGTATTAATTTTCGAGAGAATTTATTGTCTTTTCTTTTTTCCGTAGAATATCTCATTTGGTTTGGTTTTTTTCTGAAGGGCCTAGAGCGACTCAATATACCAATACCACTGGGTGGGAACAGTAATCATTTCAAATTAAATATCCTGAAGCACATTGGAGGATGGGATCCATATAACGTTACAGAAGATGCCGATTTAGGTTATAGATTGGCTAAAAGTGGCTACAAGACAAAGATGATGGACTCAGTTACGTGGGAAGAAGCCCCTATAAATTTAAAAAGCTGGATTAACCAAAGATCTCGTTGGGTAAAAGGGCATATGCAAACATATATAGTGCACCTTAGAGACGCTAAAAAATTAAAAAGTTATTTTGGAGTAACTGGGGTGTTTGGTTTTCATGCATTTTTAATTATTCCTATTCTTTCATATTTTTTACAAGTGATAACATTGCTTGGAGGGTTTCTAGTAGCTGAAGATCGCTTCTTATTATTTTTAAAAACTCTCAGTATTTTTAATCTTATTTCTTGGATCATACTGTCTGTAGCTTTAGCATTTTTTGCCATATCAGAAAATAAATGGAAAAATGTGAGCATAGTATCTGTATGTTTTTATCCTTTTTATTATTGTTTGCATTTTATATCTGCTATAATCGCTTTGTATCAACTTATTTTTAAGGCTCATTATTGGGCTAAAACCGAACATGAGTTTGATGACAGAGTAATAAAAAACAAAACATAAATAGAAATTATGAAGTGGCTAGACATAGAAGACATAGCTGAATCTTTGGAAGAACAAAATCCTAATTTTGACATTTTAAGCGTTCGCTTTACAGTGTTAAAAAAAATGGTAATGGAGCTAGAAAGCTTTGATGATTCTCCAGAGAAATGCAATGAAAAAATCCTTGAAGCAATCCAAGGCGCTTGGATAGAAATTAGAGAAGAGTAGAGCGTAAATGAAAGAAAGCGGTAGCTACAAAGCAAGCGACATAGAGGTTTTGGAAGGGCTTGAACCTGTTCGGCTAAGGCCTGGAATGTATATTGGTGGAAAAGATAACGCTGCTTTGCACCATCTTGTTAAAGAGGTTTTTGACAATGCAATGGATGAGGTTATTAGTGACCATGCAAACCGCATATCCGTTACATTAAAGGAAAACAATATCATCGAAATAGAGGATAATGGGAGGGGGATTCCTGTTGATAAACATCCAAAATACAAAGATAAATCTGCTCTAGAAGTAATTATGACGACTCTTCATTCGGGAGGGAAGTTTAATAACAAAGCATATCACACATCTGGCGGCTTACATGGAGTTGGAGTTTCTGTTGTTAATGCTCTTTCGGAAATTTTAGATGTTGAAATTACAAGAGATGGAAAGGTATGGGGGCAATCATATTCTAGAGGAGTTGCAAAAACAGAGCTTAGGGAACTTAGAGAATTAAAAAACAGGAGTGGGACAAAGATCACTTTTAAGCCAGATCCAGAAATTTTTGGTACCAATAATAATTTTTCTTATAAAACTATTTATGAATTTATAAAGTCAAAAGCATACTTGTTCAGTGGTGTGAAAATAATATGGAATTGCGAAGTTAAAATAGAGGATAAGCACAATATTCCACAACAAGAAACGATACATTTTCCAAATGGTTTAGCAGACTATATGGAGACGTGGATTAACGAAGATAAAATAGTAGACAAGTTTTTTATAGGCAAATCTAAGCTTAAAGGTTGTGGAGGAGAAGTTAGCTGGGCTATCGGCTGGGATAACAAAGAAACTCAAGTGATTTCTTATTGTAATACAATAAAAACCGGTTTAGGTGGAACTCATGAGCAAGGATTAAAATCTGCTCTATTAAAATCCATTAAAAATTATGGAGAAATGATTAAATATAAGAAAGCGAATCAGATCTCTATAGAGGACATATTGAAAGGGGCAAAGATTATTATTTCTGTTTTTATAAAGGATCCGGAGTTTCAAGGGCAAACAAAGGACAAGCTTTTAAACAGAGAAATATCTAAGCCAATAGAGCTTGCCATAGCCGATTTTTTTGATCACTGGCTTAATGAAAGTAAAGAAGATTCTCAGAACCTATTTGAGCACATAGATTTTTATTTAGAAGAAAGGCTCAATCGTAAATCTTCAAAGGTTTTTTCTAGGAAGAACCTAACCCAAAGGCTGAGACTTCCTGGGAAATTGGCAGATTGTATATTGCAGGAAGCAGAGGGCACTGAGTTGTTCATCGTAGAGGGAGAGAGTGCGGGTGGATCTGCAAAGCAAGCTAGAAATAGAAATTTTCAAGCAATTCTACCATTGAGAGGAAAGGTTATAAATGTTGTTAGTAACACAGCGGATAAGGTAAAGCAAAACACGGAAATTTCTAATCTAGAAATAGCTTTAGGTTGTGGCATATTAAGTCATTATAAAGAAGCTGACCTAAGATACGAGAAAGTAATTATCATGACAGATGCCGATGTCGATGGAGCTCATATAGCAACTTTGTTGATGGCTTATTTTTTTACAATGATGCCAGAGCTTATTGAGAACGGGCATCTATTTTTAGCTAAACCTCCTTTGTATAGAATCTCACACGGTGGAGAGGTTTTTTACGCAAAAGATGACATCGAGAAAGAAAATATGTTATCAAAATTACCAAAGAGTCAAAAGATTGAAATAGGTAGATTTAAAGGGCTAGGCGAGATGACGGTTCCTCAACTAAGAGAGACCGCTATGAGCCCAGATAGTAGAATTCTTTTAAAAGTTCAAATGACAAAGGATATGTTTGAATTATCTAAGCAAGTTGATAGACTAATGGGGAAGAACCCAGAAGAGAGATTTTTATTTATTCAAGAACAAGCGTTAAGAAAAAAGGAATCATTAGGTAATATATTAGATGTGTAAAAATTTATTTCTGTTTTTTGTGTTATGTATATTAGGCATAAATAATGCTTATGCAAAAACGGAAAGAATGAGAGCAATAGAGGAGGCTAATGAGCCTGTATCTGCAGCTTCTATGGCCACTTTAAAAGAAGCGATAAATGTAATAAAAAGCGAGTATGTAACACCTGTTTCGGAGAGTAAATTGGTTGAGTCTGCAATCAACGGAATGTTAATTTCATTAGATCCACATTCCAGCTTTTATAATAAAGAATCTTTAAATGAAATTACAGTTTATAATTCAAGCGTTGAAAGCGGGATTGGCTTAGAAATTGCTATGGATAATGGATCAGTAAGAGTAGTGACTCCTGTTGACGGAGGTCCTGCGGAAAAGGCTGGTATAAAATCCGGAGATCATATAATGACCATAGATGGAATTTCTGTGCACGGTCTTTCAGTCTATGAGGTAATGCAAAGAATGACAGGAGTACCTAGATCAGAAATTAGAATAACAGTTTTTAGAGAAGGAGTTTCGCCATCTATAGAATTCAAACTAAAAAGAGAAAATGTAGTTGTTAGTCCTGCGGTAGTTGAATATATTGATCAAAATATCGTTTATATTAGGATTAGTTCTTTCGATCTTGGAACGTATGCGTCTATAGAAAAATATTTAAGAAAACTCATGAAGAAAAATCCTCCTGTTGGGATTATTATTGACTTGAGGAATAATCCAGGTGGATTAATATCGGAGGCTGTAAAAATAGCCTCTATGTTTATTGAGAAAGGAACAATAGTTTATACTAGGGGCAGAGATGACAGTAGTATGGCAGAATATAATTGTGACACTAGCGTTTTTAGAATCAAGAATACTCCTGTAGTGGCTTTAATAAATAACGGAACAGCATCTGCTGCTGAGATAGTGGCTGGGGCATTACAAGACAACAAAAAAGCTGTAATTTTAGGAACAAGATCTTTTGGTAAAGGATCGGTGCAAGATATAATTCCTTTAGAGGAAAATGCCGCTATAAGTCTTACGACGTCTTTGTATTATACTCCTACAGGGAGATCTATTCAGGCCGAGGGCGTGGTCCCAGATATTATTATAGAAGATATAGAAGTAAAAAAATTTAAAGATAACCACTCATTTAGAGAAGAAAACATAGAAGGGCATCTAGAAAGTGTTCAAGATATAAAACAAAGCAAGGGTTCTTATATTATAGAAAAGCTAAAGAAAAAAATAAATTATGATACTTCAGTAAGTTGCAAAAAATGTAAAAGCGATTACATGATTATTAGAGCTGTGGATTTGGTAAAAGGTATAGGCATTTATAACTTAGCTATACCAAAAAACAACGTTCTGGAAAATAAAAAATGATCAAAAAGAAAAAGCTATCTTTATCTATAGGTTTACTATCAATCGCATTAGCATTTTTATGGATTGTTATTGTGATATTTGGCATATTTTCAGAAAATGAAAAAATTAGAATCAAAGAACTATCAGGCCAAAAGATTACGTACCTTTTAACTGGTTTAAAAGACGAAGCTTTAACCAAAGATAAAAAGTATATCGCTCTTGTTATAGAAGACAAAAATGGGGACATGAAACTTAGCGGAGTAATTGATTCTCTTCCAGCAGGAGTTACTTTAGGGATCTCACCTTATAATGAATCAATGCATAAAAACATAGGATTGTTAAAAGAAAATAATAGGAGTTTTTTAGTTAATATCCCTCTTGTTGAAAAGAAGGATAAAGCAAAAAAATTCGATTTATATTCAGAATTGAATGTAAAAGAAATAAGTAATAAAATAGAAAACGTACATAACATGACAGAAGGAAGCGTAGGTTTTTACAGTCATGGTAATGATAAATTTTTAGATAAAGAAAAGGCATTAGAAGCTACAGTAAAAAAGATTTACGATCTAGAGTTAATATTTCTTTATGGAGTCAAGAATAAAACTTCCATCCTAGAATCTCAAGAAGGTTCATCTTTTAAAATAAAAGCTTTTGATTTAGAGCTAGTAGATGATAATCTAAACGGAGGGCTGGAAGTGCTCGAAAAAATAGCCCTAGAGCAAGGCAAAGCAGTGGGAATAGTAAATTTTAATACTAATAATCTAAAAACAATACATGATTGGTATGGCACGTTGGAAGCAAAAAATATAGAAATTATAGACGCTAACTCTTTATTCTCTAGAGGCAGTTAGATTATGGAAAATGAAGAAAAAATAACTCGTATACATCTGCCATACCGTAGAGGCGTAGGTATGATGATTCTTAATAAGGAAAATAAGATTTTTGTTGGGAAGAGGCTAGATAGCAAAGGAGATATTTGGCAAATGCCACAAGGTGGAATAGACGGGGATGAAACGGTTATAGAAGCGGCGTTTCGTGAATTATCTGAAGAAACAAATATCAAGGATGCTGAATTAATAGCAGAAAGTAAAGACTGGTTTTATTATGATGTACCAGATTTTTTGGTAGAAAAATTATGGGATGGAAAATATAGAGGACAAAAGCAAAAATGGCTACTATTTAGATTTTTAGGTGATGAAAAAGACATTAATATCTCTACTGCAAATCCAGAATTTGCAGAATGGAAATGGGTTGAAATGGAGGCATTGCCAGAATTAGTAGTATCATTTAAAAAGACATTGTATCAGTCAATAATTGAAGAATTCAGAAAAAAAGTAAACAGTTTCAGCAATGCGTAGTTTTAGATCTATGCCTTCTATTGTAGGTGACGCCCTTTCATCTTTACTACGTGAAGATAATTATAACGTAGCTAAACTAGTGTTTAATTGGAAAGATATTATCGGAGAAAATGTTGCTTCTTTTACTAAGCCTATAAAAATCAGTCTTGATTTTAAAACAAAGAAGAAAACATTGTTCATAGTAGTTTCGAATAATTCATTTGGCACAGAGCTGCATTACATGAAAGCTGGAATAGTAGAGAAAATCAATTTTTTTTGTGGGGACAACACAGTTGAAGATATAAAAGTTGTTTTACGTCCTTCAATTAAAGAGTGATTTTCCCTTATATCCATTCGAATTCTTATATCCACTATACATTTCCTTTCAATTCTTGTATAAAGATCTCTCTAAAAATAATTTAGAAATTTGAAATATATGAATAATAAATACGATGTAATAGTCATAGGAGGAGGCCATGCTGGTTGCGAAGCTGCTTGTGCTTCTGCGCGAGTTGGGGCTAGTACATTGCTTATTACTCTGAAATATGACAATTTGGGCGAAATGTCTTGTAATCCTGCGATTGGTGGGGTGGCTAAAGGAACAATAGTAAAAGAAATAGATGCGCTTGGTGGTATTATGGGCGTTGCTATCGATCAAGCTGGCATACATTATAAGATGCTAAACGCGAGTAAGGGGCCTGCTGTTTGGGGGCCCAGAGCTCAGGCAGACAGAAAGCTTTATAAGCAAGCCGTACAAAAAATTATCGCAGATCAAGCAAATTTGGAAGTTTTAGAAGATGCTGTAGAAGAAATTCTTATCTCTGATAAAAAAATTACTGGGGTAGTGACTGCAAATAAAGGAAAAATTATTGCCTCAAAAGTAATTTTGACTACGGGTACATTTCTTAATGGTATAATTCATATCGGGTCAAAGAAAACTAGCGCAGGTAGAGTAGGCGAGGCGCCTTCTATTAAGCTCGCAGAGTCTTTGAAAGCTTTAAATTTTGAGACGCAAAGATTAAGAACCGGAACGCCTGCTAGAATACGTAGAGATTCGATAAATTACGCAGTATTAGATAAACAACCTGGTGACATAGTTCCTAATCCATTTTCTCATATAGTAGAAGAAGTAAAGGTTCCTCAAATTGACTGCTATATTACTAGGACTAATAAAAACACACACGATATCATCAGAGAAAATTTGGCACAGTCTGCTCCTTGTTCAGGAGAAATAAAATCTTCTGGGCCTCGTTATTGCCCATCCATTGATATAAAAATACTAAGGTTTCCTGATAAAGAGAGCCATCAAATATTCCTAGAACCCGAAGGCTTAGATAGTGATTTAGTGTACCCGAATGGTATCTCAACGGCTTTACCAGAAGAAGTGCAAGATAGGTTTATAAGATCTATAAAAGGACTCGAAAATGCTCAGATCGTTCGTTACGGATATACTATAGAATATGACTTTGTTGATCCAAGAGAGCTGAAGAGAAGTCTAGAGACAAAAAAAATCACTGGTCTTTATTTTGCGGGGCAAATTAATGGAACAACAGGGTATGAAGAGGCTGCTGGGCAAGGAATAGTAGCAGGGCTAAACGCTGCTTTATCTATAAAAGGTAAAGAGCTTTTGCTTACCAGAGTTGATTCATACATAGGAGTAATGATAGACGACTTGATAACTCATGGAGCGCAAGAGCCTTATAGAATGTTTACTTCAAGATCTGAGTATAGACTGACATTAAGAGCTGATAACGCAGATATCCGTTTAACAAGGAAAGGTTACGAAGTAGGTGCAGTTTCAGAAGAAAGAATGAAAATTTTTATCGCAAAAGAATCTGAGCTTTTGAGAGTTGCAGAAAAATTAAAAACTACAACATTTACGCCTTCTTTTTGCAAACAGAATGGGATAGATATGTCGCAAGATGGCGTAAGAAGATCTGCTTTTGAGTTGTTATCTTATCCGCAAATAGAATTGGAGCATATTCTCAAGTTTTTACCAGAGCTTGCACAGGAAAATAAGAAGATTCTAGATCAAGTAATGATAGATGCAAAATATCATAAGTACTTATCAAGGCAGGAAGAGGATATTATTTTATTTAGGAAGAACGAATCTTTAAAAATTCCAGAAAACTTTGATTTTTCTATAGTGCGTAGCCTTTCTTTTGAAGTTCGTGAAAAAATTGCAAAGTTCAAACCAAGAAATATCAGTGAGCTATCAAGCATTTCAGGGATTACTCCTTCTGCTATTACGGCTATTTTAGTATGCTTAACAAAGAGCAAAATCTTTAGCTCTGCATCTGTTGTATAAAAAAGATTATTTTTTACGCTTGATATTAATAGTGCCACCTATATTCTATTTTATAGTATATTTAATGCGGTATAACAATTTTCTTTAATGAAAGACATAAAACAACATTTTGATGTTCCACGTGAAACAATCCAACAACTAGAGAAATTTGTTGATTTGCTTCTTACGTCGAATAAATCCATGAACCTTATAGGAAAGTCTACAGAAGCAGATGTCTGGTCTCGCCATGTTTTAGATTCGCTTCAAATATTGAAAGTAATTGGTAGAAAAAGTATCTTAGATATTGGCACGGGTGCTGGGTTTCCTGGGGTAGTTGTTTCTATAGTTGGAGGCAATCAAACATTTTTGGTTGAGAAAAGCCCTAAGAAATGTGCTTTTTTACGTCGTGTGAAAAAGGAAATCGAAGGAAGCTTTGAGATAATAAATCAAGAAATAGAAGGTGTTAATATAAAAAATATTGACGTAATTACATGTAGAGGTTTTGCTTCTATAAAAAAAATACTACAATTAATTAGTAATACAAAATTACATCCTAAAGAATTTGTATTGTTGAAAGGTAGAAGTTATAAAGCTGAGTTAGAGGAAGCAAAGGCAAGCGGTTGGAATTTTGATGTACAATCTATGCAGAGTTTAACCAGTGAAGAAAGTGTTGTTTTAACTTTGTCAAACATGTCAAACATTAGCAAGAATGAGTAACGTAATATCTATAGTTAATCAAAAGGGTGGAGTTGGTAAAACGATTACAGCAATTAATTTAGCTACAGCTTTGGCTGCCATAGACAAAAGAACTTTACTTATTGATGCGGACCCTCAAGGAAATTCTACGACGGGCTTTGCTATAGATAAAGAAAGCGCTGATCATAATTTATATTCAGTGCTAATTCGTGATGATAATGTAGATAGCGCTATAGTAAATACGGGCATAAAAAACCTTGATGTCCTTATATCTCATATTGATCTTGCCGCAGCAGAAATGGAATTAGTTAGTATTCCAAATTTTCGTTTTAGATTAAAGGAAAAAATAAAATGTTTAAGTGCTACCTATGATTATATCATTATAGATTGCCCTCCTTCTCTAGGGTTGCTCACAATAAATGCTCTTGTTGCATCAGATTCTATAATTGTTCCTCTTCAGTGTGAGTTTTTTGCTTTGGAAGGTTTAAAACACCTTATGGAAACAATAAAAATGATAAAATCTAACCTTAATAAGAATTTAGAAATCAACGGCATAGTTCTTACCATGTATGATAAAAGAAATAATCTTACAGAATTAGTAGAAAATGACGTGAGAAGTTGCTTGGGTGGGTTGGTTTATGAAACGATTATACCAAGAAATGTAAGAATTTCAGAGGCTTCGTCCCACGGAAAGCCTGCAATAGTGTATGACATGAATTGTTCTGGATCTGTTGCTTATTTAGAAATGGCAAAAGAATTTTTATATAGAGAAAAAATCAAGACAGGAGAAAATATATGAAAAAAAACCTTGGCAGAGGACTTGCTTCTTTAATGGGCAATTTTGAACCTAATACGGAAAGAGAAGTGATTACAAATGTCAGAGTTGCTTCGGAAGATAGGATATATCAGATTCCTATAGACAAAATAAAGGCTAATCCTAATCAGCCTAGGAAGCATTTTGATGAAGAAACTCTCCAAGAGCTAGCTAAGTCTATAGAAAAAAGCGGAGTTATTTCTCCTATTATGGTCAAGAAGATCGAAGACAGCGATGAATTTGAAATTATTGCAGGAGAGCGTAGATTCAGAGCAACTCAGTACGCAGGCGTTGGCAAAATTCCTGCTATTATAAAAGATATAAAGGAAGATACAGCATTTGAGATGTCAATCATTGAGAATATTCAAAGACAAAATCTAAACGTAGTAGAAGAGGCAAAGTCATATAAAGACCTTATGAATAAATGCTCATATAGCCAAAATGAAGTTGCTATCATTGTAGGAAAGAGCAGGAGCCATATAACTAATATTTTAAGACTTCTAAATTTACCAAAGCCTATACTAGATATGCTTATAGAAGAAAAAATTACTATGGGGCATGCAAGGGCTCTGATAGGAGTCGAGGACTCTGAAAAACTAGCATTAAATATTGCAGAGAAAGGTTTAAGCGTAAGAGATATAGAGAAAATTATAAAAAATAAATCAGAAAAACCAATAGAAAAGAAGTCTTCTGTAAGCCTTAATAGAGATGCAATGCAAAGCGATATCAAGCTCATAGAGGAGTTGTTAGAGAAAAGACTAAATACGCGAGTGAAAATTGATTCTCAGGGTCGAAATAAAGGCACTATATCAGTAAATTACAATTCTCTAGAGCAATTAGACAAGATCTTACAATTGCTAGGGAACTCTTCAGAAGAAGAATGAGTTTTGTACTATAAAATTGGGTCAAAAAGTGGCAATTAAGAACATTGTATTTGATATCGGAAATGTTTTAGTCAAATGGGCTCCGCATGAAATTATTAGTTCTATTTTTCCAGAAGTAGATGAAAAAGAATTTTATGAAAAAATGCGTCCAATATGGATAGATTTGAACCTGGGAAAACTTAGCGAAATAGAGGCTGTTTCTTTGTATCATAAAGAGCTTGCTGTTCCTAAGGATAAGCTTACAAAGATGATGCATGAGTTTAAAGCTCATCAAAAGCCATTGCCTGGAAGTTTAGAGTTACTGCAGAAACTTTCTGACCTCAATTTTAATCTATATTCCATTACCGATAACATAAAAGAAATCATGGAATTTCATAGAAAGCATTCTGATTTTATACCTTTTTTCAAAGATATTATTGTTTCGGCAGATGTAGGTATTTTAAAGCCTGATTCTAGGATTTATGAGCATCTATTAAAGAAACATAATTTAATAGCAAAAGAATCAGTCTTTATGGATGATATGGCAATCAATGTTGAAGGAGCAATATCAGTTGGAATGCACTCATTTCAATTTTTTGATAGCAATCAATGTATAAAAGAACTGACTAAATTAGGAATTTTATAAGTATACATGACCACATTCTCCAATTAACAATATCCTGGCTCGTTTATTATAATTTTCTATATCATTTTATCCAGAGCATCTCAGAGTAGTTAATTAATATTATATTTTGTTGATTGTATTTGTTTTTTAGTTTATATATAAAAGGCAAATTAATGAGTTTTGAGGCAAGGTTAGGATGACAGTAATAGATAGAAAAAAATTTCAAGAAACTGAGGGAGTGCTCAATACTAGTCGACTTTATACTTCAAGAGCAAAAAGCTTTGTCAAGTTATTAGAAGATATTGATAAGTATAAAGTTGGGAGCGAATGGTTATTAAAATCTAATAAATTTACATGGGTAGTGCATGAATATATATCTTCAAAATTATATAAATTGGTACTTGGAAGCAAACTAGTCACAGATACAGTTCTTGTTTCGAATACAGAAGACCCAAGTGAGATTAAAGTCGCTGTAAAGTTAGCCGATAATTACCAAACTAATTTTAAAACTTTTGATATGTTTAATGGGGAATATTCACCAGAGTATATACTGAATAAAAAAGATGCAGTACCAGGCTTTGCGCTTGCTTATACAGCTTCAAGGCTTTTTGAGGAATATGATGATGTCTCGCTTAACAATTATGCTTTAAAAATTGGTAAAAATTATGAAAACATTACTCGTTTCGATTTTGACGATAGCTTCAAATTTTTTCAATTTAGAGGCATGGAGTTAAATGTGCCAAAGGGCAAAGAGTATCCTTTTGGTTGGAACAGTTTTTTTACAAATTTTTCGTATAAGGATATTCCAAGATTTATTAAGAAATTTCAAGAGGATGCTGAGCCTTTTATTCAAGCATTTGAACAACTTTTAACGTTCGATCTAAAAAAAATAATGTCTATTGTTAAAAAGGGGTTTAATGAAGTAAGGGACGTGGTAGGCGATGAAACATTTGCCAAACATTATAATTTTAAAACACTAAACAAGCTTTTAAATCCAAAAGCTTTGGAAAAAGATAATGCGGGCAAACTTGCTCTTTTTGCTTATAAAATGGTTAGTAATAATTTTGTGAAGCTTGATAAGATGTTGAAATGCTTAAAGGTTGAGTCTTACTTGCATAATAATGACTATGAAAAACTTAATAAGTATTTTACTGATGAAAAATATAGTGAGATAAAGGATATTGAGTGTCAATCATACTATTCTGATGCATATAAGGATATTGAGTGTCAATCATACTATTCTGATGCATATGAGTCTATGCGTCCTAAAATAATTAAGTTAGAAGATTTGGTTGCCCAATACGGGTATTCACCAGAATCAAATCAAGATTATTTACCAGGATCAAGTGAAGACTACGATAGCTGTGGCATTAATGCAGTATAGCATCCTTAGGATGCTGTGAAAAGTGATATAAAGCTCATAGAAGAATTACTGGAGAAAGATTAAACGCCAAAGTTATTAGTTCTCATACCAAAAATAAGGGAACTATTTCGGTAGATTATAACTCACTCTAAAGTATGAACTTTTTAACTTTTGCTGTGTAATCAACAATGTTCATGTTCACTTACTTCAGCTGTTTGTAAAAAACCGACTAGCATAGTATTGGCATCATTAGGGTTTTCCATATTTGAAAGATGTCCAGCATCTGGAATCTCATAATATTGTGCGTTGTCGCCAATATTTTCCTGTATTCTTTTTGATTCAAAAGGAGGTCTAGGAGCATCTTGGCTTCCTACTGCAACCATAACTGGCATTTTTAAATCAGGTAATTGATCTAAGATTGATGTTCTAGCAAATATGAACTTTCCTAGTTCATAGATACACTTAATGTTATGAGGTTGTAGTTCAAGTATCTTTGCTTTTATTGCGCTGACTAAAAATGTATCTGGGTTATGAGAATGGAAGTAGCGCGTTAGATTTTCCGCCATTTTTTCTGTTATTTCACCGTCTTTTTTCACATGGTCTAGCAATGCAAAATACTTAGCTCGTGTTTCCATGCTTTCTTCATGTAAATCCGTATCCATAAGTACTAATGCCTTAACTCTATCTGGGTAATTAAGAGCCATATGAGCTCCCCACATACCGCCTACAGAAAGGCCAACAACATGATAGTTCTCTATATTTAAATGGTGCATTAAATCAGCATAATCATCTGCAAGTTGTTTTAGGCTATAACTTGAAAGATCTATAGAATCAGAGTTGCCGTGTCCCCATAAGTCTGGAATAACAAGGTTCCAATGTTTACTTAGTTCTACAATTTGAGGATCCCACATTGCTCCATCAAATAAGTAACTATGCCCTAACAAAACAGTGTTAGCTTTTCCATTATCATTGAAAACATAGTGTAATTTCGCGTTGTTTATTTCAAAAACTGCCATAAATTATTGTTTGATAAGTTAAAAACTGATTTTAACAATAACAAACTCCCCCTGTATGTAAAATCAAAAATGGCTATATGGATTGTTTTTGATAATAAAAAATAACAATATACTCGACAGAGTGGATAATATCATTTATTTATATACCATTCCTATTAGGCTGGATAGCTCAGTTGGTAGAGCAAAGGACTGAAAATCCTTGTGTCCCTGGTTCAATTCCAGGTCCAGCCACCACTTATTATTTCATGAGATTCTCTGGTTTTTAGCTACATATTGACATGGGTTTTTTAGGGTGTTATCTCTTTAAGAGCAATATAGGAGGGAATATGAATCAAAAACATTTTTTGACCGATATAAAAAAGCTCAGAGAGAATGCGCGTGAAAAAATAGACCAAGGGCCAATAACTAAAGACTACTCAATGAATGTTAAAAAAGTAGTTGAGTTATTAAATATAGTATTGGCAACCGAATACATTTGTACTCTTCGATATAAAAGCCATTATTACCAAGCAAAATCATTAGGCGCAAAGATCGCTTCAGATGAGTTTTTGGAGCATTCTCAGCAAGAACAAGAGCATGCAGAACAAGTAGCTGAACGCATTAGTCAATTAGGTGGCACACCGCAGATGAGCCCAATTTTTATGGTAGAGAATAGCCATTCAGAATACGTAGAATGTGATAATATTGCGGATATGATAAATGAAAATCTTGTAGCTGAAAGGATTGCGATAGAAAGCTATCGAGAATTCATTAAATTTATAGGTAATGATGATCCTACTACTAGAAGGATTTTAGAAAATATTTTAGCTGTCGAAGAAGAGCACGCGGATGACTTATTAGACTTAAAGGCTCAGTACGTAACAAATTGATCCTCTACTAATTTAGGAGCACTGTCTTTTTACTTAAGATAAATTCAAAAACTCTCTAGGAATTTCCTTTAGAAATCTTGAAGGCATTGAATCAATCCATTGATTATACATTCTGCGTGTCAGGGAATGTGAGAGATATAAATTCTTTTTAGCTCTTGTTATTCCAACATAAGCGAGCCTTCTTTCTTCCTCTAAGCCTTTCTCTCCTGATTCATCTAAAGATCTGGAATGTGGAAATAGCCCTTCTTCCCATCCTGGGAGGAATACTGTTTCAAACTCCAAGCCTTTTGCAGCATGCAATGTCATGATAGTTATTAAATCTTCTGATTTTGCTGCTTCATCTGCATCTGTCACTAAAGTGATATGGTCTAAAAAGTCTAGAATCGAATTAAAGTCTTCTAAAGCTTTTAATAGCTCTTTCGCATTTTCTAATCTTCCGCGACCTTCTATGCTATCTTCTTGCTTTAAGTAAGCTTCATAACCAGACTCTGCTATGATATTTTTTACTACATCTACGTGATGCATAGTTTGAAATTCTTCGTGCCATTTCTTTATAAGCGAGACAAATCCTTCCAGGGATTCTTTAGTTTTTTTTGAAAAAGTACCTTTATTTTGAAGCATAAATTCTGTTGCGCTTAACAATGATACTTTTTCTAAATTAGCAAAATCCTTAATTTTTTGTAGAGTTGTCTTTCCAATGCTTCGTGCTGGTTTATTTATGATTCTTTCAAATGGTAGGTCATCATTACATTTGATAGCGAGCTTAATGTAGGCAACAATATCTCTGATTTCTTGTCTTTCATAGAATTTAAGACTACCCACAACTTTATATGGGATCATAGCCCTCATGAAGCATTCCTCAATTATCCTAGTTTGGAATAGAGCTCTGACAAGTATCGCTACTTTTGTAGAGTGTAGATTATCTTTATATTTACAAAGAATTTCCCTAGCAATAAAATTTGCCTCTTCTTTGTCATTATAAAAAGATTTGATTATGATTTTATCGTCAGATTTTTTTTCTGTCCAAAGAGTCTTGTTGTGCCTCATGTTATTATTTGAAATAAGAGAAGATGCGGCTCCCAGTATGCAGCTTGTAGATCTATAATTTTGCTCAAGTTTTATTATTTTTGCGCCTACAAAGTCTTCTGCAAATTTTAGAATGTTACCTATTTCAGCTCCTCTCCAGCCATATATAGATTGATCATCATCGCCTACACAACAAATATTACTTCTCTTTTGTGCTAGCATCCTTAACCATATATATTGAGAAGCATTTGTGTCTTGATACTCATCGACCAGAATATATTTAAAAGATGTTTGATATTGAAGTAATATGTGCGGAGATTTTCTGAATAGATTTATATTTAGCAGTAGCAGATCTCCAAAATCCACAGAATCATTTGATGTTAATTTGATTTGATACTCTTTATATATGCGCAAAGAATTAGAATGATATTCTGTTTTTAAATCAGAATTAGAGACATCTTCAGGATTCAGAGCTAAGTCTTTCCATCTTTGTATTATGCCACAGATAATTTTAGGATTAAATTGCTTATTATCCATGTTCAAATCATACATAATTGACTTTATAAGACGCAATTGGTCATCTGTGTCTATGATTGAGAAGTTGCTGCTTAAATTTGCTGCTTCAGCATTTATACGAAGTATTTTTGCTGCTACAGAATGAAATGTGCCGAGCCATTTTAACTTCAGCGGTATTAATTTTGAGATTCTTTCCTGCATCTCATTTGCGGCCTTATTTGTAAAAGTTACCGCTAATATCTCTGAGGGAAATGCCTTTTCTAGTTTTAGAATATTTACTATACGATTTATTAGAGCCAAAGTTTTCCCAGTGCCAGCACCAGCAAGGATAAGTAATGGCCCATCTATATGATCTATAGCTTCCTGTTGCTTGGAATTAAGTTCTGGACCTGGTTTTTCTAATTCGTAGTTCAATGTGATGTTTATTTAAAATTGTTTAAGTAAGATTTGGGCTCTGTTTTTCTAGTTTGAGGCTCTATTACTTCGTAATCCCAGGATTTAGCTTTTGCAAAGGCTACAGCCTTTTCTTTCGTTTCAAACTTTATGCAAATTTCTTGATCCATATTATTTGAGCCAGTCCAACCCATGAATGGTTCAATATATTTATCTTTATCTTCAGATTTTAATACCCAGTATTTGGTTTTTTTTAAACCAGATTGCATAGCAGATTTAGTAGGACGATATATTATTGCTTTCATCTAATTTATATCTTATCATTCAGAAGTTAGTATATTTTAATTATATAGGATTACAAGACCAACGCTATGAATACAAAGAAAAAAGTAGAAGACTTAACTTTTGAACAAGCACTTAGTGAGTTACAAGAAATCGTTAGAGGCATTGAAACTGGAAAAGATGATCTTGAAAAAGTTATAAATGATTATGAAAGAGGAAATGCTCTAAAGCTACATTGTGAATCAAAGCTGAAAGAAGCAAAACTAAGAATAGAAAAAATAGTAGAAAAGGCTGATGGTTCTATCTGTACACAAGAAGGGCTGTAGAGTTTACTTCAATAGCAATTTTGCTAATTCATAATATATCGGAATTCCAATAATTATATTAAAAGGAAACGTAATTGCCAGTGACATTGGTACATATATGCCTGCCTTAGCTGTAGGCAAAGCTATTCGCATTGCTGCTGGGACTGCAATATATGATGCGCTGGCACATAGAATCACAAATAACATACCTGTCCCAACAGATAAGTCTAAAAAATAAGCAGTAGTAATGCCAATAATAGCTCCAATTATAGGCATGTATATGCCAAATAATACTAAGCGCAAATTGAACGCTTTCAAGTGATCTATCTCTCTGGAAACAGTCAGGCCCATATCAAACAAGAATAATGCAAGCAAGGCCTGGAAGGGCTCTACTACTATATTTTCGATTTTTGTGAAACCTGCTTTTTCATTTAGGTAACCAATACAAAATGCGCCGAAGAGTAATACTACTGTGCCGTTAGTGAAGATTTTTTTTATTAATTTTGGGGTTGATTTTTCTAAATTAGGTACTGACTTAGCGCCAGCATGTTTTGCTAAAAATAAACCAGAAAAGATGGCAGGGACTTCCATTAAGGCTACTACTATCATTATGTATCCATCATATCCAACGTTATTCGCGCTTAAAAAATTTATTGATGCTATGAATGTGACCATACTTATGGAGCCGTAATGAGCAGCGACAGCAGCGCTCGTTGCTTTATCAAGCGTGGTAGTAAGGTTCAATAAAAAATAACCGATAAATGGCTGAAGTAATCCAATGGATAGTCCCGCTAAAATGACTTGCAGCATGATAATGCTAACATTGTTGTGCTCATAAAGAGCAATGCCGCCTTTAAAACCTATTGCGATTATTAGATAAAAAGCTAGATAACGACTTATTATTTTTGGTAGCGATAATTTCTTCTTTATAATTCCTGAGAAGATACCAATAAAGAAACAAATTATTCCTGGTGATAATAAATTCTGAAAAAATAAAATAAATCCTTCCATAAAAACCTAAAAAGAATACAATTATATAGATTAAATAAAATAAAAAGCAAACCCTAATTTTTGGAAGCTAATTCGCAATATATTTTTAGAGTTTTTTCTTTCATCTGTTCGAGAGAGAAGTTTTTTTCTATATTTTTGCGGGCAGCATTTCCTATAGAAGTCTTTTTTGTATCTGTAAGATCCATAGCTATTTTTATTTTTTCTGCTAGAGCATCCACATCATTAGGAGATATCAAGAACCCTGTTTTTTTATCTATAATTGTTTCTTTATAGCCACCAATATCTGTTGCTATAATTAATCTTTTCATAGCCTGGGCTTCTATGGATATTCTTCCAAATGCTTCTGGTCTTGTAGACGGCGCTACAATTAAATCAGAGAGCATATAAAGCGCTGGCATGTCTCTTAATGCACCAGTAAATGTAACTTTATCGCTGATTCCAAGGCTTTGTGCTAGTTTAATGAATTTCTGAAAAGTCCTTTTATGTTGTTTAGTGTCACCAACTAATAGGCAGCATATATTCTCGTTATTTAGTTTTGCTACTGCTTGTAATAATATTTCGTGTCCTTTCCAAGTAGTTAACCTTCCTGGTAAAGCTATTATGAATTTACCATCAGGAATATAGCATTTTTTCTTTATTTCTATTAAACGAATATTATCAACATTCTTGACGTTAAATTCTTTTAAGTCCACGCCTCTGTATATAGTTCTGATTTTATTTTTCTTGATTCCATATATCTCTTCTATATGTATTGCGATAAAGTCAGATACGGCTATAACAAATCGCCCTTTAGTCATTACTGCATTATAAAATTTTTTGATTATATTTAGAGAGTATGTCCCATGAAATGTTGTGAGTAGTTTGCATCCCGTGATTCTAGATGCTAGATATGCACTCCATGCTGGCACCCTTGATCTTGCATGAATTATATTAATCTTATTTTTTCTGATGATTCTTGCTAATCTAAAGGCGTTACCGATAATTGTAATCGGGTTTTTATCTTTCAGCGGCAATTCAAAATGCGTTGCTCCTGCGTTTTCAACATCTTGAACCAATGGCCCGCCAGAAGATGCAACAAATGAAGGATAAGAAGAATCTGTCAAAAATTGAGCGATGTCAATAGTGCCTCTTTCCACTCCACCACTAACTAAAGCTGGGAGTACTTGTAAAACTCTTGGTTTATGATAGGATTTGCCCATTAATATATTCCATATTGAAATTCATATGCACACCGGTAAACTTACAGTAGATGATAAGAATATAGCTTATAAAAATAATTTGTCCAAGGTAAAGAGACCATCTATCACTATAGTTTTTTTATCTGGGTTTATGTCAGACATGGAAGCCCATAAATCAAAGCATCTTGAAGAATATTGTAATAAAAAAAATATAGGGTTCCTGGCTTTAGATTATTCTGGACATGGTAGTTCATCCGGTACAATTGTAGATGGATGTATATCTGATTGGGTACATGAAGCAGATACAGTAATAAATAACTGTACTAAAGCTCCTGTTATTATCGTTGGGTCAAGTATGGGAGGCTGGATCTCTCTATTGGTAGCACTTAGAAATAATCGAGTGAAAGGCCTTATTAGCATCGCAAATGCGGCTGATTTTACAGAAAACTTGATGTGGAAAAAAATGACGAAAAAACAACAACAAAAGCTTATGGAGAATGGAAGCATTAAATATCGTAGATGGAGTCTAATGCATCATATAGGTAAAAAATTGATAGAAGACGGAAGAAAAAATCTGTTGTTGAAAAAGAAGATACCATTAAGTATCCCTGTGTTTCTGCTTCATGGATTTTTGGATGACGTTGTCCCGATAGGAAATTCTATTCAATTATCTAAAAAACTTAGTACAAAAAATGTCACTCTAATTCTTTCAAAAAATTCTAATCATAGGATGTCTTCAGAGTCTGATCTTTCTCTTCTAGAGTCAAGCATAGAAAGGCTTTTACAGCAAATATAGAAAGTGCTCTAATTTATTAGAGTGAAAATAAAGAATAAAACTCTATAGAGAGTGGTTAATATTTAGATGTTTAATTGAATTTATTACTACGAATACCCATTCTTTCTAAGGATTCGTACATTTTGATATTTTCATCTTCTATCTTTCGTGCAGCGAATAGAAGATATATAAACATTCCGAACGAAAACATAGCATTGATTTCTGCCATTGAGAAACCTGCAATGCGGAACCTTACATCTTTGCAAGGCACGTTATTATTGTTTATCTCGTCCCTTAATGAATCGATACTAGTGTTTTTTGAAGAGGAGCTGCAAGATAATGATTCTTCGATAATTCCTCTTTCTATACTTGCGTGATATAGACTAATGACTGCACCAAATAAGAATACGATAGCACATAAATAGCAAATATACTTTACTAAGCAATGACGTTTTAATAAAAACCCAACAGAGGCGAGTGCTAATAATAAAAAATAAGGTATGCGTTGATATAAGCATAATGGGCACGGCAATATGTGCATAACGTACTCAACAAAATACGCTGAAAGCAATGCAAAACCCCCTATAAATATAATGAATAGAAAGACTTTCTTGTAAGAGTCATGGAAGATTTTGATTGTCATCTGTCGATTAGTATTTTATATTGTTACGATATTTTTAACAATTGTAGTCGATGAACGAAATAAAGCAACTAATTCAAGATAGTAGAGCATGGCCTTTTGATCTAGCTAAAAAAATATTAGCATCTTTAAAGGGGAAAACACCCAAAAAAGGATATGTTTTATTTGAAACAGGCTATGGCCCATCTGGTTTGCCTCATATTGGTACATATTGTGAAGTTGTTAGAACTCAGATGGTAAAAAATGCTTTCGAAGCAATATCAGATATTCCTACAAAGCTTATGGTTGTTTCAGACGATATGGATGGTATGAGAAAAATACCTGATAATGTTCCAAACCCAGCAATGCTTGAGTCTCATATACAAAAACCACTAACGAGTGTTCCAGACCCGTTTGGTGAAGAAAAAAGCTATGGACATTATATGAACAAGAAATTAGTTGGATTTCTTGATAATTTTGATTTTGAATATGAGTTTCATAGTGCAACTGACCTTTACAAAACTGGTAAGTTTGATGAGTATTTGCTCAAAGCTTTAGAGCAATATGACCAAATAATGTCAGTCATGATGCCAACTTTAGGCGAAGAAAGACAACAAACATACAGCCCTTTTTTGCCAATATGCAAAAGAACAGGAAAAATTTTATACGTACCTATCGTAAATAGAGATTTGGAAAAAGGTACTATAACGTACTTAGACCCAGGCACCAATGAAGAAATTATCACACCTGTAACTGGAGGCCATTGTAAATTACAATGGAAGCCTGATTTTGGAATGCGTTGGGCAGCTCTTGATGTGGATTTTGAAATGTATGGGAAAGATCACTTAGCTAATTCAAAATTATATAGGCAAATTTGTCACTTGGTTGGAGGCAAAGGTCCCGTAGAGTTTTGCTACGAAATGTTTTTAGATGAAGAAGGAAAAAAAATATCAAAGTCTAAAGGTAATGGAGTGTCTATAGACCAATGGTTAAAATATGCTCCTATAGAAAGCCTGTCTTTTTATATGTACCAATCGCCTAATAAAGCAAAAAAAATGTATTTTTCAGTTATACCAAAAAGCGTTGATGAATATATAACCTTTGTCGAAAAATTTCACGAATCTACAGATACAGAAAAGCTTGATAATCCAGTATGGCATATTCACGAAGGAAAGGTACCTAAATATGAATTAGGTGGGATTACTTTTAATCTTTTACTAAATTTAGCATGCGTATGTAATCCTGAAGATAAAAGCATATTATGGAGTTTTATTTCTCAGTATGCACCTGACCTTAACGAAAAAAATGCAAAATTTCTTGATAGATTAGTTGTGTATACTGTGAAATATTATCAAGACTTTATTAAGCCTAATAAAAAATATAGAAAACCAGAGGCAGAAGACATTCTTTTACTGAAAAAAATCCAATCTCAGCTATCTCAGATAAAAAAAGATTGCATGCCTGAAGAAATACAGAGTATATTTTACACAATTGGTAAAGAATCGCACTACGAGCTTCGAGACTTTTTTAAGATGATCTACGAAACTTTGTTAGGGCAGGAGCAAGGACCGAGACTTGGATCCTTTGTAAAATTGTATGGAATCAATAAAACTATAGAATTAATAGAAACAAAAATTAAGGTATAAAATTTGTCAAAAATCAAAAATATTGTTGCTAGAGAAATTTTAGATAGTCGTGGACATCCTACTGTAGAGGTTGATGTTTATCTCGATGAATATAAGTTTGCTAGAGCTGCTTCACCGAGCGGAGCATCAACCGGAACTAATGAAGCTCACGAACTTAGAGACCAAGATTCAAAAAGATTTTTTGGCAGAGGTGTAGAAAAGGCTGTAAATAACGTCAATGATTTAATCAAACCAATGTTGTTGGGTAAGGATTGTTTAGATCAAAAATCTATTGATAAAATGCTACTGAATTTAGATGGAACAAAAACTCGTTCTATGCTAGGAAGTAATGCGATAGTTGCAACGTCTATGGCAGTATTGAAAGCTGCGGCGCTTTCTCAGAATAAATCATTGTTTAGTTATTTAAATAATAAGGCAAAAACACTTCCTGTCCCTATGATAAATATTTTGAATGGTGGTGTTCATGCAGATAACGAGCTTGATATCCAAGAGTTTATGATAATGCCTATTGGGGCTAAAACAATCAAAGAAGCAGTGAGAATGGGAGCTGAAATTTTTGACTCATTGCGTTCTGTGCTGTCATCAAAAAATCTTGGTACTAGCGTTGGTGACGAAGGAGGTTTTGCTCCTAATATAAAATATGATCGCGATGCTATAGAATTTATAGTACAAGCAGTTGAAAATTCTGGGTATAAAATGGGCACAGATATAGTTCTTGCATTAGATGTTGCTGCTACTGAGTTGTACAGAAATGATCAATATCATTTTAAAGGCGTAGGTAAAAGTTTAAGCGCAGAACAATTAATTGCATACTATGACGAGCTATCTAGAGACTATCCAATTTACTCCATAGAAGATGGGATGGCAGAACAAGATTATCAGGGTTGGAGCGATATTACTCGTACATTAGGAGATAGGGTCCAATTAGTTGGAGATGATGTTTTTGTTACAAATAAAGAGATATTATCTAAATGTATTACTAAAAAAATTGGTAATGCAATTCTTATTAAGCCAAATCAAGTTGGGACAGTAACGGAAACATTTGAGACAATTAAATTAGCGCACTCAAAAGGTTATGAATGTGTGATGTCTCATAGATCTGGAGAAACAGAAGATGTTACAATCTCTCATTTAGCTGTTGCTATGGGATGTAGCCAAATTAAAATTGGTTCAGTTTGCAGAGTCGATAGAACTGCAAAATATAATGAACTCATTAGAATTAGTGAAGAGCTTGGACCTAGCTCTTCTTATAAGTCTCTAAAAAATTTTTATGAAGTTTTAGCTTAGTTTTCTTATAAAGCTTAGCTTTGGAGGAAATAATGCAACATAATATCAACTCTGCTTTAAGAAAAAAGAAGATCGCGACCATAGTATTATTGGGTGTGCTAGTGTTATATTTAACGTATAACATATTGAGTGGGGATAGAGGTATTTTATCATTATTCAAGCTTACTGAAAAGCATAAGATTTTAGAGAAAGAAGTGCGAATCTTAGAAGAAGAGAAAAAAATTCTTCAAAGCAAAGTTAATAGGATGAAGCCAGAATCATTAGATCTAGATTTACTAGAAGAACAAGCTAGAAAAAACTTAGGATATGCAAAAAAAGGCGAAACTGTTTATCTAGATAAATAATATTTCTCTGAAATATATTATTCCCAAATGATATTAATCCCATTACCGGAAAGTAGTATTTCAGTTACGGTTGTATCAGCTGTATTTCCTTGTTCATCAAAATTCACATAATTTTAAAATTACCAATTATTTGTATCTATCAAACCACATTTGCAGGGATTCATAGCTGAAACTAATTGGCTTTTTGTATTTATTCTACAGTACTATTGGAATCAAAGTAAAGGTCTCCTACTGTTTGATACGGATCATAATTACTTTGAAAAGACTCCCAGGCATCTACTTGTGCTGCATGGCCAGGTGTAAGTAAAATTTGAACCAAATTAGGATTTACATGAAAAAAAGTATTATTTGCTTTTTTTGGTATTAGCATATCTGGGTAAGGCTCAGTATTGAGGATGGATACATCATGAAGGTAATGATATATGGAGTCCTCCAAAGGATTTTCAGAATTTTTCTTTGTGAAGCATGCAAATAATGAAACCACATCAAGATCTGCAAGAGAGAATGCATCGGGGGCAGTGTAGGTATTTTTTAGAGATTCATCCGTTACTAACAATGATATAAATTCTGCTTCTCCAATTTTTTTTAGGCTTTCGATATTATGCTCTAGCGTAGCCTTGTTAGTAAGTAATGAGGTTTTGCTAAAATACGAAGAAATATCAGATAATAGATTTTCAGATGGCTGTATTCCAGCAGGAGTCATTTTAATTGTAGAAATTACAGAAGATTTGCAATTCTTATGTGCTATTATTTGTTGATTCTGTTCTAGAAAAGTATCTTTATTTGCAGAATAGAGTTTTTTTGATTCAACGATACTAGTATCGCAACTAACTTTTATAACCATAATTCATACCTTTAATTGCTATTAACTGAGCACAGATATTACTAAATTCATATAATATCTAGCCATTGCAAAAGCAAATATAACACAAAGATTGATAAAAGGCAATCATTATCAGGGTGCTTCTATTCTACCAAAGCCACGCTTTTATAATTGATAGCTTCAGCTATATGATATTTTTTTATTTTATTAGATAAATCAAGATCTGCTATTGTGCGAGATACTTTTAATATTCTATTATAAGCTCGCATCGATATTTTATTTTTTTCAGCAAATTTATTCAAAAGCTCTTGTCCTGCGCTATCTAAAGAAGCTATTTCATATAATAACTCTCCTTCAAGTTCAGAGTTTAGTCTAATTCCATATCCATTATACCTTTCGTGCTGGAGCTCCCGTGCTTTTATCACTCTTGCTTTTATAGTTGCAGAAGATTCATTATTCTGAATGGACTGAGTTTTGTAGCCGAGTGTTTCGCTAACTTCCACTATTATATCTATCCTATCCATGATTGGGCCAGAAATTTTGTTTTGATAATCTTCGCCACATATAGGCGCTTTACTGCATGCTCTATTTGCATCCATTAGGTAACCACATTTGCATGGATTCATAGCTGCAACTAATTGAAATTTTGTTGGGTAAGTTACATGCGAATTGGCTCTTGCAATATTGACATATCCAGCTTCCAGGGGTTGCCTCAAAGATTCAATTGAAGCTCGAGAAAATTCTGGGAGCTCATCTAAAAATAACACTCCATTATGAGCTAATGATATTTCGCCTGGCATGATTCTTTTGCTATGACCACCTCCTACGAGCGCAATGGTAGAGCTAGAGTGATGAGGAGATCTGAAAGGTCTATTCTTCTTTAATTGCCCACTCTTGATTTGTCCGGCAACTGAAAATATCATACTCGTATCTAATATTTCTTCTATACTCATTTCTGGTAAAATACCTGGCATTCTACTAGCAAGCATCGACTTTCCTGATCCTGGAGTGCCAATCATTAAAACATGATGATTACCTGCTGCAGCAATTTCCAAAGCCCTCTTTGCTGTTTCTTGGCCTATGACATCTTTGAAGTCTAAGTGTTTTTCATTAGAGTTCATTAATTGCATTGTAGGTTTTGATAATCTCTGAGTGCCTTTAAAATGATTAATTAAAGAAAGTAGATTTGCAGGAGCTAAAATATCGTCATTGCCAGACCAAGAGACTTCACCACCATTTTCTGCAGGGCAAATTATTCCAAGGTTTTTTGCATTAGCACCAATTGCAGCGGGAAGAGCACCAGCAACTGGAAGAATTGACGCATCTAGTCCTAATTCTCCCATAATTAAGTATTTTTCTAATTCTTCTTTTGGCAGGATGTCCAGGCCAGTAAGTAAACATACTGCTATAGGTAAGTCAAAATGACTACCTTCTTTTGTAAGGCTAGCAGGGGAGAGATTGACAGTAATTCTTTTTGGGGGAATATCCAATGCTATAGAATTTAGTGCAGCACGCACTCTTTCTTTTGATTCAGCAATTATTTTATCAGGCAGGCCAACTATATTAAAAGCTGGGAGTCCTTTACCTATATGGACTTGTACTTTAACATCAACGATGTCAATTCCATTAAAAGTAAGTGTATTTATCTCAGCTATCATGCAGCGACTTGACTAGTTTTCAAAAGTTCTCCTTGTAAGCTATTAGCAGAAGCTTTTATTATTTTAGCTTTTACGATTTTTCCAATAAATTCTGAAGCATTTTGCATATTTACAGTTTGCATGTACTCAGTTTTGCCTGAATATTGGCCTTCATATTTTCCTTGTTTTTCCATTAAGACATCAAACACTTTTCCTACTGATTTTTCATTGAACGCAGATTGTTGATCATTAATGAGCGCTTGTAGCCTTTGGAGCCTCTCTGATTTTTCCTCTTCTGCGACTTGGTCCAGAATTGAAGCAGGAGTACCAGGCCTTGGGCTGTATTTAAATGAGTATGCCTGAGCGAAATTTACAGACTTTACTAGCTCAAGGGTACCTTGGAAATCCTTCTCTGTCTCTCCAGGATATCCAACAATAAAGTCAGATGAAAATGCTATTCCAGGACGTACTTTACGAAGTTTTTCTATAATAGCTAAGTAAGTCTCGACATCATGTTTTCTATTCATGTCCTTTAAAATTTTATTAGAACCAGACTGAACAGGTAAATGCAGGAAAGGCATTAGCTTAGCCACAGAACCATGTGCTTCTATTAAATCTTCAGTCATGTCATATGGATGTGACGTCGTGTATCTTATTCTTTTTATAGAATCTATTTTTTCAATATATCTTATAAGGTCTGCAAGTGAAGATTGTTTCCCATCTAAGCCAGTGCCATGGTAAGCATTCACATTTTGTCCTAACAAAGTAATTTCCTTGCTTCCATGGGAGGCAATAATTAATGCTTCTCTGTATATTTGTTCCATAGGCCTTGAGAATTCAGCTCCACGTGTATATGGTACGCAACAAAATTTACAAAACTTATCACATCCTTCTTGTATGGATAAAAACGCTGACGGGCCTTGAGGCCTTAAACTTTCTGGGAGATTATCAAATTTGCTTTCTTCAGCAAAATCTAAGTCCCAAACATGCTTATTATCCCTTGCTAATTTTGCAAGTAACTCTGGCAAGTTCTGGTATGATTGAGGACCTACTACAATATTAACCCATGGAGCACGTTTGAAGATTTCTTCTCCTTCTGCTTGCCCAACACACCCTGCTACAACAATAATGATATCTTTTCCAAGTTGTTGCTTCATATCTCTAATCCTTCCAAGTTTTGAATAAACTTTTTCGGTAGCTTTTTCTCTAATATGGCAAGTATTTAGAACTATCATGTCAGCATCTTCTATGACTTCGGTAGTTTTGTAACCAAAAGGCTTTAGAAGATCGCCGATTCTTATAGAATCGTATGTATTCATCTGACATCCATATGTTTGTATGAAAAGATTTTTCATGAAAAGATATATGTATAATTTTAGTTTTTTCTATTTAGTGTAAATTCCACCAGAGATTTAAGGATATTAGCTTTATCGCCAAATATTTCAAGAGATAATATTGATTTATTAACTGTTTCTTCTAGAAAGTCCTTTATTTCTGAGATTCCAAAAGTAGAAACGACATTGCATTCAAGAGATTTTTTTTCATTGTAGTCCAAAATATCGTCTGTAATTTGAAAAAAAAGCCCAAAATTCATAGCAAAATTTTTAATAGAATTTTCTTCTTCAATAGTTGCATCTCCAATAACAGATGCTGCTATACAAGAGAATTCAATTAATTTGCCAGTTTTTAAGCGATGCAAAGCTATTATAGTATCTTTTGGTATTTTAGAATTTTTTAGTTCTATATCTAAGGATTGCCCCCCTACCATTCCTGATGCTCCAACAGCTTTTGCAAGCTCTGTAATCAATTTGCATTTTTTTCCTGAAGGTATACTTTTGTTGCTGCTTAAAATCTCAAAGCTATATGTAAGGAGGGCGTCTCCTGTAAGAAGTGCCGTAGCCTCATTAAATTTTTTATGACAACTTGGAAGCCCTCTTCTAAAATCATCATTATCTATCGGTGGGAGATCGTCATGTATTAATGAATAAACATGACAGATTTCTATAGCGGCAGCTATAGAAAGGAATGGCTCTATTGGAACTCCAAGTAGTTTTAAGGTTTCAATAAACAAAAATGGTCTTATTTTTTTCCCACTTGTCTCAAGGCATGAAAATTTAGCAGCTTCCTTTATGCTGCCTTCACAAAAGCTATCCAATAAGTCTTTAATTTCATTACTAACAAGTTCAGAATTCTTATCTAGTGCCTCTGAAAAAATAGAGACATTAGTTGAATTAGTGTGGATTGGTTCTTTAAGAGACATCACATGTATTTTCTAGTTTTTTAATGAGATTTTCTATTTTTTGTGTGATTTCATCTAATATTTTCGCAGAGTCTTCATTGCTGTTGGCTACAGTAATTTGCTGTTGTATTACAGGGCTTTCTTCGATTTCGTCTATTATCATCATGCCAGCCATCAAATACAAAGTTTTTTCTGTTGCTGTAGGAAAGGCACTGTGTAGAGATTCGATTTTTTCTTTGAATTTTGTGGCTAGAGCTGTTAACTTTTCCTCTTCACCTTTTTCGCAGGCTAACTGATGAATATCTTGTATAATTTTAAGTTCTATTATAGCCATAGTGTAATTTTATAATTTTCGGATTTTATCTATAAGCTTTTCCACTTCATTAAGAGCTTCTTTGTTTTTGTTTTCTAGCGCGGTCATGCTGTTATTTTGATTGAATAACTTTTCTTGTAGTTCTGCATTTGTTCTACGAAGTATTTCAAGTTCGCTATTATCAGGTTGTCTGACAGCGTTATCAAGCAATCTTTCTAACCTTTCAAAGGCATCATTCAACTTTTCTTTGCTTTCTTTCGTGTCAGTCATAATAGCAATTTTTATATTCCCAACTTACCATTATAAATTAATCATTATATTTTTAAAGCTTTTATAAATGTAGATTTAGGAATTTCTACATTTCCTATAAGCTTCATTTTCTTTTTTCCAGCTTTCTGCTTCTCTAGCAATTTTCTTTTTCTACTAATATCTCCACCATAACATTTTGATGTTACATCTTTTCGTAAGGCGCTTATTGTTTCCCTAGCGACGATTTTTCCTCCAATAGCAGCCTGAATTGCGATTTGAAACATCTGCCTTGGTATTAATTCTTTTAGTTTTTTGCACAGAGCTCTTCCTCTAAACTCAGCTTGTTCTTTTGGTATAATCATAGAAAGAGCGTCTACTGGAAGGCTGTTGATTAACACTGTTAATTTTACTAATTCTCCTTCGTAATATTCATCCATACTCCAATCAAAACTTGCATAGCCCCTAGTGCAAGACTTTAGCCTATCATAAAAATCTAAAACTATTTCATTTAGAGGAAGCCTATAGGTAAGCATTGCTCGTTTTCCTATGTACTCTATATTAAGCTGTGTGCCTCTTTTTTCCGTACATAATTCCATTAGAGACCCTAAGTATTCATCTGGGACAATCATAGTGGCTCTTATCCAAGGCTCTTTGATATGATCTATTTTCGTGACATCTGGGAGGCCTGCTGGGTTATGTATGTCTAGAATTTCTCCATTTCTTAGATGGACTTTGTATATTACGCTTGGCGCGGTAGTGACTATTTCTAGGCCAAATTCTCTATCTAATCGTTCTTGAATTATTTCAAGATGAAGTAGTCCCAAGAATCCACATCTAAAACCTAGCCCTAATGCAGTAGAGCTTTCCATTTCATATTCAAAACTTGCATCATTTAGTCTAAGTTTTCCTAGGGAGTCTTTTAATTTTTCAAAATCACTAGCATCAATAGGGTATAATCCACAGAACACTACTGGCAGATTTGGTTTAAATCCTTTTAAAATTTCAGGGTTAGAATTTCTTTCTTCAACAACTGTATCTCCAACTCTACAGTCAGAAATTTGTCTGATAGAAGCAGTAAAGAAACCTACTTCACCTGCACTTAAGTGGTCTACATATTCTTTCTTTGGTGTGAATATCCCAACCAATTCAACGTGATGTATCGAATTTGTTGCAACCATTCTTATTTTTGAGCCTTTGACTAGTTTTCCATGTTTTATTCTTACCAAAATTACAACCCCAAGATAAGCATCATACCAGCTATCTATTAGAAGAGCGCATAATGGTTTATTTGAATCTCCTTGAGGCGGAGGGAATCTTTGTACGATTGTTTCGAGTACATCTGGGATGCCCATTCCAGTTTTTGCAGAAACCGATACTGAAAATTGAGTATCTATACCTAATATTTCTTCTATTTGTTTCTTTACTTCATCTGGCTCTGATGCTGGCAAATCTATCTTATTCAAAATTGGTATTATTTCATGATCATTATCAATAGCCTGATAAGCATTTGCTATTGTTTGAGCTTCTACTCCCTGGCTCGCGTCTACTATTAGTAGCGAAGCTTCACATGCTGCTAATGACCTGTTAACTTCATACGAAAAATCTACATGGCCTGGGGTGTCTATTAGGTTCAAGAAATACTCATGGCCATCTTTTGCTTTGTACAAAAGCCTAACTGTTTGAGATTTAATAGTAATACCTCTTTCCCTCTCAATGTCCATGGAGTCAAGGTACTGAGCTTTCATCTCTCTAGGATCTACGGCATTGCAAAGCTCGATCAATCTATCAGCAATAGTAGATTTTCCATGGTCTATATGAGCTATAATGGCAAAATTCCTAATTCTGCTTATGTCGTACATCTAAGATTTCTGTTAAACAAATAAAAAAACATGCTATTATAAATACATTAAATTACCAAATAAAGAAATAGACGATATGAATAATGTTAACATCGACGTAAATAGCACCATCGAACATATAGAGACAAAGCTTAATTTGCTTCGGAGCTCTCTTTGACTTAGATAATCTAAAGCAAGAATTTACCAAACTTAAAAGTGAAACTGAGGCTTCTGATTTATGGGAAGATAAAGACAGAGCTCAGGCCTTGCTCCAAAAACAAAGTGAGATAGAAAAGTCTATTACTAGTATAGAAAAGGTGGTGAATGATTTTGCCTCAGCTAAAGAGATCGCAAAAATGCTTGCACAAGATGAAGATTCTGATCTTGAGCAAGAATTAAAACAAGAGTTACAAAATCTCGTAAAAAAAGTTCAAGACCTTGAGGTCATGTGTCTTTTTTCTGGCGAAGCAGACTCGTTTGATGCATTTCTTGAAATACATGCTGGAGCAGGAGGAACAGAGAGTCATGATTGGGCAGAGATGCTGCAACGTATGTATTTAATGTTTGCAGATAAAAACGGCTTTGCTTCTACTATTCTTGACGAACTTGCTGGAGAGGATGCTGGTATAAAGTCGGTAACCATGAAAATATCTGGTCATAACGCTTTTGGATGGTTAAAAACAGAAAGTGGTGTGCATCGCCTTGTGAGAATATCTCCATTTAATGCCGCTGGCAAAAGACAAACTAGCTTTGCAAGTGTATGGGTTTATCCAGTGATAGATAATAATATAGAAATTGAGATAGTAGAAAGCGACCTTAGAATTGATACATACAAATCATCTGGTGCCGGAGGGCAACATGTTAATACTACAGATAGTGCGGTTCGTATTACTCATCTACCTACAAAAATAGTAGTTCAGTGTCAGAGTGATAGATCTCAGCATCGTAATAGAGCGGAAGCAAGAAACATGCTAAAAGCAAAACTATATGAACTTGAGTTAATGAAAAAAGAAGAAAAATTACAGGAATCAAACTCTAAAAAAACCGACAATGCTTGGGGTAATCAAATACGTTCTTATGTTTTGCATCCATATAAAATGGTAAAAGATCACAGAAGTAACTTTGAAACAAGCAATCCCGATGCTATACTAAACGGAAATTTGAAAGAGATGATGCTCGCAGATTTAATACATTATGTTAAAAAGGATAAATGATGTTTTTAGGATTAAAAAAGGGTGATATCATAGACGTTGTTGCTCCTTCATGCGGTAATTTTGATGTATCTAGAGATCAGGTTATTGAGTTTATAAAAAGCCTTGGTTATACAGCAAGAATACCAGAGAATTTTCAAGAAAAAGAAGTTGATTTATTTTCTGCAAACACTCAAGAAATAAGAGCAAAGCATCTTATCGATGCGCTCCAATCTAAAGATTCAAAAGCTATTTGGATGTTCCGAGGCGGGTATGGGGCAACAAAATTAATTCCAGAATTAGATAAATATGATTTTTCTTCAAATCCTAAAGTTCTAATAGGATTTAGCGATATTACATCTTTGGGTTTATATTTTGAAGTAAAATATGGCTGGAAGTTTATTCATGGAACAATTCGTTATGCAAAAAATCAGCGTAGCACACAAGAAGAATTTAATTTGATGAAGAATTTCCTTGCGGGCGAGTGGGATAAAGTAGAGTATAAATTTGATTCTTTAAATGCAAAAGCTAAGGAAGAAATTTCTATCAAAGGAGAAATTACCGGGGGTAACCTAGCATTAATTCAATGTAGCCTTGGAACAAATTGGCAAATTAATGCCAATAACAAAATCTTGTTTATAGAAGATACTGGAGAAAGAGGCTACCGCATAGATAGAATGTTGGAGCATTTAAAACAAGCTGGTGTTTTTAATAATATTAGAGCTTTAATTTTTGGAGACATTACATGTGCGCCTGAGCCTAATGGTGAGTTTTTATGCGATGCTGCGATCTCAAGATTTATTGCACGAGAGATGAAGGATGTTCCGGTTTTTAGCTCAAAAATGTTTGGTCATGGACGAATCAACTATCCTTTGATATTTAACCTTGAAGTGCAAATTGCGATGGGTAAGAATCCGTCTTTAGTTTTTCAAAACATTGTAGATTAATGAAAATTAGAATCGGTACAAGAGGTAGTAAGCTTGCGTTAGTACAAGCTGAGATTGTAAAAAAAGAGCTACTTCTTTATGACTCTTCTATGGAAATCCAAATTGTTCCAATAAAAACAACAGGGGATAATAATAAATTTGCTGATTTAACTAAGTTAGGAGGGAAGGCGTTATTCCTAAAGGAAATAGAAGAGGAGCTATTAGCAAAAAACATCGATATTGCAGTCCACTCAATGAAAGATATTCCAGCTATAATCCCTAACGGCCTTAAGATAGCTGCAGTTCTAGAAAGGGCAGATTCAAGAGATGTTTTTATATCTAACAATGGAAAATCCTTTCTAGATTTAGAAGAAGGCTCTGTTATCGGTACGTCCTCTCCAAGAAGGGCAGTGCAAATACTTAAACTTAGGCCAGATTTTAAGATTATTCCATTTCGTGGGAATGTGGATTCTAGGCTTAAAAAAGTTCAAGATAAGGAAGTTGACGCAACGATGCTTGCATTGGCTGGATTAGAGAGATTGGGGTTGTATGAACAAGGCTATCAGATCTTGGATAGTCATATAATGATCCCTGCCGTTGGTCAGGGTGTGATTTGTATTGAATGCAGGGAAGAAGATCAAGACATGCTCGAGATATTGGCAACAATCAATCATTCTCCTACAGAGATATTGATAAAAGCAGAAAGAGCTTTTTTAGAAACGACAGAAGGAAATTGTAAAACCTCTATGGGCGCTTGTGCTGAATTTATTGATTCTGAAAATATTCAGTTAAAAGCTTTTTTAGCTAGCGAAGATCATTCAAAAATAGTAATCAAAACAGAAAAAGGATTAGGTATAAATGCATATAAGATAGGGCAAAACATAGCTAATTCTATATTGAAAGAAATATTAAAAATATGACTGTGTTAATTACAAGGAATTTTGAAGATTCTCTGAGCTTAAGTAAGAGAATACAAGATCTAGGGATCGATACTTTCGTAGAGCCTATAATAAAAATAACGATTAACCAGAGCAAAAAAACAGATTATTCTAAGTATGATTTCTTTGTTTTTACGAGCAGAAATGCAGTAAAATACATGCAGTCATGCGATTACGCCAATTTGCTACATAAAAAATGCTTTGCGATTGGAGATGCAACTAAAAACATGCTATCTACTTTGGGTTTTAGAGACATAGTCAGTGCAGATAATTCTATGGATATTCTGATTCAAAAAATCACACAAGAGCATAAGATACATAAGGGAAATATTGTTTACTTTAGAGGAAATATAATAAGTGAAGATTTGCGATGTATTCTTTCTGCAAGAGGTATAAGTTGTGATGAAGAGATTTGTTATGGCGCGAGTCCAGCAGATAAATTATCGGATGATGTGATTTCAAAAATAAAAAATGGCGAATTTAAGGTCATATTATTTTTCTCAAAAAACACAGCTGAAGCCTTTTTATCTCTATGTAATGAATATGAGATTGCAAAATTTTTAAAAAAAGTTACAATTCTAACAGTGAGTAAAAGATTAAGTGATTATATCCATTTGACACTAAAAAATGAAACTCAGTCTTTCGATGGAAAGGAAGATTATTTACTCGAACTTATAAGGTCCTGTTATGTCTGAAAAAAACACAGATCCTGATACCAAAAAATCTAAGAAAGATAGCAGACATTACGCACTAAACCGTATTATTATCATTGTTGTATTTTTATGTTTTGCTGCTGCCGCTTTCTATTTATCATTCCAAGCACCAGATCAATTAAGTACAAATTTTATAAAAAATTCTAATTATAATGATTCGATTACAGAGAAAATTGATAAATATATATGGAAAAAATATAAAGAATATGAAACAAACGATGTGAAGCCTATTTTAGCTGAGAGCGAAGCCGCAACAAATCATTGTTACGTTGTTTCATACGTTAATCAAATTGACTTTGTTAATCAGCTTCGAGGCTCTTTAGTGGAAGGTCAAAAACCATTTGGACTATTAAATAAATTAAATCTCGCATCAAATAATGACTCTGAGATTGCATCTTTAGTAAGTAATTTACAAAAGGTGTTTGAGTACAATGAGACTTATACTACACATGAAATCCAATCAAGGTTTGAGCTTTTGAGAAAAGAGATTTCAAAAGCCTTATGCCAAGAAAAAACTCAAAATTCTTTTATTATGAAGTCTTTGATGGAAGTTATAGTAATTCAGAAGCGTGGGAATAGAGCGCTAGAAGCAGGTGGGGCTGACGCTATCCTTGAAAAATCCTCGCGACTCATCAAGGAAGGAAATATAAGAGGCGCTTACAGTGAGCTGAATAATCTAGAAAAAAAATATCATGACATTGCGTCTCCATGGTTTATGTATACAGAAAGATATTTGAACGCATCTAAGTATATAGATCAGATTGTTGAGTATATTGGCTCTGAGAATTATAGAAAGAAATTTTATAAAGAGTGTAAGTAGGTAGCTATGGTAAAATTCTTAATCTACGCGACTTTAGTTTTCCTCTTAGTGTTGGGTATATATGTTTTAGTGCCTAACTACGGAGTGGTCCAGATTCATAACGAGAATTTTTATTTTGAAACTTCTATAGAAGTTTTTGCTATGTTTTTGACAATTTTTGGTCTCGTTTTATCGTTAGCTATTTTATTAATTTTTTGGATTTTGAGGCTCCCAAGTATTGTAAAGTCTGCCTTAAATGGCTATTTCTATAAAAAAAAGATAGAAAATATACTAGATATAATGTATCTTATGGACTCCGGACACTTGAAAGATGCTAGTAAAAAATATAATGAGAAAGATTTTGATGTTATTGATCACAAAATGATCGATAAAATAAAAGATCAAATATTAGCATTCAAGAAAAAGTCCAAGTAAATTTTATTGAGGATGCAAGTCAAATACCATGCCTTTGCAAGATAAGTCTATCAAAATTTCCGCATCGATACTTTCTGCTGACTTTTCAATTCTTGGAGAGGAAGTAAGTAAGATATCAGCATCAGGAGCGGATTATATACATGTTGATGTAATGGATGGTAACTTTGTGTCAAATATTACAATTGGCCCTCAGGTAGTTAAGCAAGTAAAAAAATATAGTTCGATACCATTAGATGTTCATTTGATGATTAGTAATGTAGAAAAACATGTTGATGCTTTTGTTGAAGCGGGTGCAGATATCATTACCTTTCATTATGAGGCAGTAGGGGATACTAGTCTGGATTTAATAAGGTATATTAAGTCTCTTGGTGTTAGAGTTGGTATATCCATAGTACCATCAACATCAGTTGAGGCAATTCAACATATCATTCCTGAAGTAGATTTAGTTCTAGTAATGACAGTGAATCCTGGTTATGGAGGACAGAAGTTTTTATATTCACAAATAGATAAAATTGTTGCTGTACGAGAGCTTATTAAGCAAACAGGAAAGAGAATAGAGTTGTCTGTTGATGGCGGTGTAGACAGCAAAACAGCAAAATTATGTATAGATGCAGGAGCTAATGTATTAGTTTCAGGGTCGTATATTTTCAATAATTCCTATAAAAACTACCAAAAAAATATTGAAGAATTAGTCGGATAATCTAATAATTTTTGTTTCAGTAATTATCACATCTAATTTCTGATCATGTTTTTCTGTTGGGATCGGAGTTGTAGAAAATAGCTGATCATAACAAAGCCCTATTTTAAATGCCTTATGCTTTTTGAGATATTTATCATAAAACCCTTTACCATATCCTAGTCTATTACCAAGAGAATCGCATGTGAGCAAAGGTACCACAATAATAGTTGGATCTATTATTTTTTTGCTGTCTGGTTCTAAAAAAGGCAAAGATGGGTTTTTTATCATTTTTATTTCTGGTGTCCATTCAAAGAAAGTCATGCTTGAAGAAATTGTATCTACTTTTGGTAAGGCGCAAACAATTCCTAAATCATTGAGGTTTTTGAGTATTATGTGCGTATTTAATTCTTTTTCCATAGACCAATATAATCCAATCTTATACTTAGATTGAGAAGAGAGGTATGAAATTAAATTGTCTTTTATGAGGTTCTGAGCAGTATTAGTGTAAGCTTCAGATAGACTTGATCTTGCATTCTTTATAGAGTCCCTTAGAGATTTTTTTAGCTCAGCTTGGAGTCTATTCATAGGAAGGTTTTACCAGTACGGGCGTCAAAAATGAGCAAGCGTAACTGCCATTTTTTAACAGCCTAGTGTCAATAACAGGAAAAGCCTATCACTATTTAGAATAAAACTCTACTACGAAATGCGGTTCCATTACTGTTGCATATGGAATATCTGCTAATGTAGGAACGGTGATGAAAGAACCTTGCATCTTTTTAATATCAAAAGATAGGTAACTTGGTATAGCTCTTTCTTGTTTCTGAGTAGCTTCCATGCAAATAGGAATCTGCTGTGAAGATTTTTTAAGTTCAATCACATCATTAGGGCTAACTAGGTAACTAGGGATATTTAATTTTTTCCCGTTTACTAAAATGTGCTTATGAGTAATTAATTGTCTTGCAGAGAATATAGTTGGAGCAAAATTTAATCTGTACACAACTGCATCTAGCCTTCTTTCAAGCAGACCAACAAAATTCTCAGTAACGTTTCCTTTTTGTTGTCTCGCTTTCAGGTAAAGGTTTTTAAATTGCTTCTCAGTGATATTATAATGACCTTTAAGCTTTTGTTTAGCTTGAAGCTGTATGCCATGAACTGTTTTTCTTTTCTGGCCTAAAAGACCATGCTGTCCTGGTGGGAAATTTCTTGTATGAACAGGATCTTTTGCGCTACCCCAAAGGCTAGCACCTAATCTTCTACAAATTTTATATTTAGACTTTACTATTTTGGTCACGGTTCTCTATCTTTTTAGTATATATGAGTTACGCAATATAACATTAATTAAACACTTGTCAATACTATTATATAACTAGAAGTAGGAATAAAATTAGAATGGCAATGGATTAAGAGTAAATATAAAATCTACAGATGAAAGAAGCTTTTAGAGGCCATTATAATATTGATCCTTACCTTTCTGCTTACCTTTACCATTTGATCTAGGTGTAGGGTGTAGCTCACCTTTTTTAGAAATTAATTTTTCTATTAATTTAGCTGCAAGTTTCTTTATAGGATTTTGTTTTCTAATTCGTGTACTAAGCATATTGCTTACTTCTTTTCTTTCTTTTTTATCTAAGTTTAGAGAACTTCCTTCTTGAGGATTTGAAAAGGGATTTGTTATTTTTGTGGCTCTAATTCCTTCTAGTTTTGTTTGATAGGTGTTTTTTATATCTAATAGGTGCTTTTTTTGAGTGCGTAGCTTTGTAAGGTTTTTTAATTCCTTAGGGTTTAGCGTATCTTCGAGCCTTCTTCCTCCTCCTTGTATAATTCTACTGTCGTTCTCATCGGTAATGTTATATTTCTTTCTTAGTGCATTCTCAGTTTTTTTAATATTTTCATACGAAGAGAAATATTTTTTTTCAGCTCTTTTTAATTTGAACTCTATGAGTGATTCTTTTAATTTATTTAGCATACAAAGCTCCCTATATATTTATAATCGGTCATTTAATAATATCACACATTTGTTAGAGATGAGTTAACGAGAATGATCTATGAAGTTTAAAAAGTAGATCTGAATGTATGTCTTAAATGATTTCAAAAATTTTGTAGTATTAGGTTTTGCAATCTAATAATGAAGATATATTTCTGATATTTTAGGGTATTTTATTATTTAAATAGAAGAGGCCTTACTAAAGTAGTAAAGCCTCTTCTATCTAAAAATATATTTTTATATTTTTTAAGAAAGGTCTAGTGTTAGCATAGCACCCACTGCCAAAGCTGCAGTAGCGCCGGCTATTGCAGTGACTATCTGGCAAGGTGAGAACCCATGTGCTCCAGCTTCTGCTGCTTCAGCTACTATTGTATCGGTATTTGGAGCTGTTTCTTCTATTTGAACTTCTGATACAGAATTTATTGGTGCTTGTGCTGCCATAAATGCCTCTGCCATATTCCTTCCAGTATCATGCCCGTTAGTTGCAGCTTGTCCTTGTGTTAATTTATCCTTGCTCATATTCATTCCTTTTTAATTGTTTGATTGTGAGCGTATCATATACTATTAAACTGCAACATGTAATGGTTTCCCTGATTAGAATCTGGGTTAATAGCGCCTGTAAAAGTAGCGCTTGCAAAAGTGGCTGGCTGGTGGGCGCCTTCGTTTGCGCCATCACTAAGCCCTAGCCCTGTGGCATTGTATCCTGCTTGGTCTGACTGATCTTGCAAGGCTTCTCCTAGTATTGCACTAAAGCTTCCCATCAAGTCCGCTGCTTCTGCTTGAGCTTGTTCTGCTGCCTGTTGGGCTTCTTCTGCTGTTTTAGCTGCCTGTTGGGTTTCTGCTTGAGCTTGAGCTGCTACTGCAATAGCTTCTTTTGCTTCTGCCTGAGCTTGAGCTGCTGTTGCAATAGCTTGAGCTGCTGTTGCAATAGCTTGAGCTGCTACTGCTGCTTGAGCTTGAGCTGCTACTGCAATAGCTTCTTTTGCTTCTGCCTGAGCTTGAGCTGCTTCTGCTTGAGCTTGTTCTGCTGCCTGTTGGGCTTCTTCTGCTGTTTTAGCTGCCTGTTGGGCTTCTGCTTGAGCTTGAGCTGCTACTGCAATAGCTTCTTTTGCTTCTGCCTGAGCTTGAGCTGCTATTGCAATAGCTTGAGCTGCTGTTGCAATAGCTTGAGCTTGTTCTGCTGCCTGTTGGGCTTCTTCTGCTGTTTTAGCTGCCTGTTGGGCTTCTGCTTGAGCTTGAGCTGCTACTGCAATAGCTTTTTTTGCTTCTGCCTGAGCTTGAGCTGCTGTTGCAATAGCTTGAGCTGCTGTTGCAATAGCTTGAGCTGCTACTGCTGCTTGAGCTTGAGCTGCTACTGCAATAGCTTCTTTTGCTTCTGCCTGAGCT